>BNJU01005172.1_pt1 | contig 17051 bp, 20 predicted proteins | sample 8539281 | NCBI WGS metagenome assembly BNJU01 (sample SAMD00202456, study PRJDB9452) | human saliva metagenome | isolation source: human saliva | place: Japan
AGAAAGTGGGAAAAGAGTAATAAAAGATGATTTTTGAAAGTTAAAAATGAATAAATTTGATTTATTAGTAACAGTAATTAATGAAATAGGTATTTTTCCATATATAATGTCAGATTATATATTTGAATAATGAAAAGAGTAAAGTGGAGAATATCAGGATTAGGTATAAATATCGGGTGAATGATGAAGATGAGACAGCATTGTATATTTTTTTGAATATGAAAAATGAAATAGAAAGATATAGAAAGGGTATATTATACTTATGAAGAGATGTTATGTTATCTTTTTAATGTATCACTTTGCAACATATGAATGAATATTCTGATATGATAGCTTTTTGTAGAGCAGGAATTTTTAAATTATGTCAATCATATAGATGAATCAAAAATATAAAATAAATATGGATTTTAAATAGTATATTTGAAAGAGACAGATTAAGAAATTTTTAATTAATTATGCCAAAAAGAAAATCAATACAATATCGGAGCTATAAATTTTCATAAAAATATAGGATATTCAGATATAAATATATTGAAGAAGTTTCTATCTATATTTATTAGGGAAAGATGTATTAAAAGGGTTTTTATCTAATCCACATTGGAATAAATCTAAAAATTATTTTTATTGATGATGGATATAATGAAATTTATAAGTTAACTATAGACAAATTGAGTATAAATATTGAATATTACTGTAGAGGTATGGGGTTAATGGAAATTTGTTAGTTGAGAACCTGGAATATTTTATGGAGATAGAAAAAGTTCTGATAAAGTATATCAGTGATTTTATAACAAAAAGAAGCAGAAAGGTTAATTCATATAAAAGAAAAAGAAAATATAGAAATAATTTCTAAAAAGATTTTTGAAAGAACTTGAAATTATTGTTAATGCTTATGAAGATATTTATAATGATAACGAAGTTCAGGAAATGTTGAAAACTTTAAAGAAAATTTTAGAAGAGAGTGTCAGAATTGTAAATTCAAAATCTAAAATATAAATTAAGATGGCAACTCATTATCCTAATTTTATAAATTTACGAAAGGAAAAAGAAATGAAGGAAGTGAAAGAACAATTCACTTATACAGAAAAGTAGACAAATGAATCATGGAAGAAAGACATAAGAAAGTTAGAAGGACTGAATTGGAGCACCTTTAGGATTGAAAGATAGTGAAATTCCAGAAATACCTGACTTTGGGACAGAACTGATATGTTTTATGATGCTAAAATATTAAAACTAAAGGAGTTTCAATAGAAGGTTCATATGATTGGAGATAAAGGATGTTATCGGCATGTTGGGATGAGTTACGTTATATTTGAATACTACAAGTTGATAAACTATAAGAAAATAATGAAGACCTTCCAAAGTGATAAATATTTTTGATCCTTATGTTGCTGATATTTTGTTCTTCAAGTTCTATTGGTACCCAATTTCTGGAACATATTCTACATATTGAATAATTCCATTTTTTTGTCAACAATGACAACTCCTCTGGCTAACAATCTTAGTTCTTTTATTACAAATCCATATTTTTGTTCCAAAAGTCTAAATCTTTGTGATCTGAAGCTGTTAGGGCATTTGCAATTCCCTTGTCTGCACAATATCTTCCAAGTGCAAATGGCAAGTCAGCTGAAATTGTAAGCAGCTGCACATCATCTCCAAAACTTGCGGCTTCTTGATTAAATCTAGCTAGCTGTAATGCACATACTCCAGTGTCAACTGATGGAAATACTGCAATTACAACAACTTTTCCTTTATAGTCGCTTAATTTTACTTCCTTTAGTTCTGGTGATAAAACTGTAAAATCAGGTGCTGTTTGTCCAGCTTTTACTTCATTTCCAGTAAGAGTTATAGGATTTCCCTTGAATGTTACTTTATTTTTTTATTTCTGTCATTTTTTTCTGCTCCTTTATTTTAGTTTTTTCTTTTTGTATTTACAATTGTCTATTTATTGTAATTATAACATATTTAAAATTATTTGTACAGAAAAAAATTATTTGGTTTTTCAAATAATAATTATTTTTTTACTTTTTTTGTTGCATTTGCCTTGACAATAAACTAATTTTAAAAAAACTGATTTTTTTACACATAATAATTAATTATCTTTTTTTCCAGAATATGTGTCATTCCCTTGCTCGACAATATGTTTTATATGCTCATCTTCCAGCGAATAATACACTACTTTCCCTTCTTTTCTATATTTTTACAAATCTTCCTTGCTTTAATACTCGCAGTTGATGTGAAATAGCGGATTGTGTCATTTTTTAAAAGGTATGCAATATCACAAACGCACATTTCCTCTTGAAACAAAGCGCTTAAAAATTTTTCATTCTGGTTGTATCTCCCAATATTTTGAAAAAAATCTGACAAATCGTGTACAACTTCTTCTTCTGGCATTGTCTTTTTCCACTTTTTTTCCACAATGTCTTTATGTATAACTTTTTACTTCACAATTTTTCATTTTCTTCTTCCATTATTTTTAGCCATTTTCTCTCCCAAGTTTTTAAAAATATACGTTAATATTATATCACATATTGAAATAACGTGAAAGTAAACAATTCACATAATTTTTTTCTTTGATACTCTAAGGTAAAAAGAAGTGAAAAAAACTACTAAAAAGAATGTTATAATATAACAAAGTTTTGTACAATTCATACGTTATGCATAAGTTTGAAAATTTTTGAATTTTTAGGAGCGAAGTTATGGCTGGAAAAAAAGTGATATTAAAAAAAGCAAATATTAGAAATTGAAGATGTGGAAGAACTGAATACAAGTGAAGAAAAACAAGTCTAAAAATAAAGGAATACATGGAACATTATGATAAAAATGAAGGTTCAATAGACAATTATGTGATAAAAATAAAAAAATGTCTTGATATTGTTAATCAGCTTGACTGGAAGAGAACTTTAAAAGAAAAAAAAATTGATATTTCTAAAATACGGAATATTTTGAATGAAAGACATTATGGAATGGAAAAAGTAAAAGAAACTATTTTGAAAGCTTTGGCAATGCGGCACTTTATGAAAAAAAATGATAATAAAACCCCAATTATACTGTGCTTAGCAGGTTCGGCTGGAACAGGCAAGACTTCAATAGCTGAAGCAATAGCCGAAGCATTAGGAAAAAAATTTGAAAAAATTTCTATGAGTGGTGTATCTACGACATTTGAATTAACAGGGCTTACAAAAGGATATACTTCAGCTGCTCCTGGAAGAATTATAAAAACTTTGGCAAAATTTGGATGTGATGATCCTTTAATTTTTATTAGATGAAATAGATAAGGTTAATCAGAAAAAATCGGAGGGAGATATTGAGGGAGTTTTACTCGAAATTTTGGATCCAGATCAAAAATAAAAAGATTTAGGGATGAATTTTTAGAGTTGGAGTATGATTTGTCAAATGTAATGTTTTTTTAGCAACAGCTAATAATTTAAGCGAAGTTTTCGGAGCCATTAAAAAAAGTAGAATGGAAATTATTTATTTAGAAGATTATAATTTGGAACAAAAAAAGTTGAAATTGCAAAAAAACTATATAGTTCCAAGTATAAATAAAAAAATAGGTTCAAAATTATTCTTTAGTGATGATATTTTAAAATATGTAATACAAAATTATACAAATGAAGCTGGAGTTAGAAAATTAAAGACAATTTTGATGAAAATTTACGGAAGAATTGCTAAAGAATGGCTGGAAAAAAAGAAAAAAGTAAATGTAACTTTGGAAAACATAGATTCTCTCATTTGTGCAGACAAAAATCCCAGTATTTCATTGAAAGTGAACACTGAAAAGTCAAAAATAGGAGAAGTGATGGGAATGGGGGTAACTTCGCTGGGAGGAAGAGTTATGCCAATCCAAACGGCTGTTATGCCAGGAGATGGAAAAATTATAATAACTGGAAATCTTTCAGAAGTTATGAAAGAGGGAATAAATGTGGCAATTACATATTTGAGAACAAAAAAACTGAAGAATATCATCTAAAAAAATCCTAACTTTTTTTATAAGGAAAATGATATTCACGTACATTTTAATGAAAAATGCTGTTCAAAAAGGATGGGCCTTCCGCTGGAATCGCTATTACAACGTGCATCCTTTCAGCGTTAAATCGGGTAGAATTAAGGCAGGATATGGCTTTTACTGGAGAAATTACGATTTTAGGAGAGATATTGCCTGTTGGAGGAGTGGCGAAAAAAATCGAAGGGGCTTATAAATCTGGAATAAGAAAAATTCTTTGTTCCAAAAAGAAAATGAAGATTGTGTAAATTTTATAAGTAAAGATATAATTGATAAAATAAAAAAATAGAATTTGTGGGAAAATTATGAACAAATTTATTCAAAACTTTTTTTGCCATGTGAAGAAGAAAAAAATTTATAAAAAAAGAGAAAAATTTTATGAGAAACAATGACAGTAAGGATGGTTAAATCGTTGTGATGCTTATAAAACTAAGTTTGTAAAAATTAAATTGGGCAGTCTAAATTTTGTTTAGGCTGCTTTTTTTGTTTTTTTATGAAATTTCAGTATTAGTAAATATATTATATTTAGGTAACTATTATTTGTTCATAAATAGAATTAATAGTAAAAAAATATTTTTTTATAGACAAAATTGCTTGCAAATATGACTGAATATAAGATATAATATAGATATATAAAAATTTTAGTGAAAGGAAGCGAGTATGAAAAAAATATTTTTAAAAATTTTTTAGTTAAGAGAATTGCAATGGGACTTGTAACATTGTGGCTAGTTATTACGATTACATTCTTTCTGATACATATGTTACCTGGTGACCCGTTTCAAAGTGAAAAAAAGCAATTCCGCCTAAAGTAAAGGAAAAACTTGATGGCAAAAATACCATTTAGACCGTCCGCTTGGGGAACAATATGTTGAATACTTAAAAAATATAGCAAAGGGAGATTTAGGATCATCCATGAAAGTTCGGGGGAGAACCGTTAATGATGTAATTAACCAGAGTTTTCTTACATCGGCTGATTTAGGAGCCAGATCTATTATATTTGCATTAGTTTTGGGTATTCCGCTTGGAATTATTGCAGCCCTTAAAAGGGGAAAATATCAGGACAGGCTGGCTATGATTGTGGCGATAATTGGAATATCGGTGCCGAGCTTTGTACTGGCGGGACTTATGCAGAAGTACTTCGTTGATATACATAATGGATTTTTTTAATTGACAATGGATTTTTTTGCCGGAATTTTTTTAGAATCCGTTTATCTGGATGGGACAGTCCCAGAGAAAAAAAGATACTACCAGTTGTGGCTCTTGGACTTTATACGGTTGCATTAATTGCACGTTTGTTAAGGGATAAGATGATTGAGGTAATGGGACAGGATTATATAAGGCTGGCTGTTGCAAAAGGTGTAAAACCTAAAAACATTGTATTTAAGCACGCTTTAAGAAATGCGATTTTACCGATTATTACAATAATGGGACCAACAATTGCGGCAGTTTTGACAGGTTCATTTGTAATTGAAAAGATGTTTTCAATTCCAGGATTAGGAAAATATTTTGTAGACAGTATTAATGACAGGGATTATACAATGGTGCTTGGAGTTACTGTGTTTTATGCAATATTCCTGATTATAATGATGATACTTGTGGATATTATTTATGTTTTAGTTGATCCTAAAATTAAACTTGGAAAAGGAGATGAAGTGTAGTGGCAGAAAATATAGAAAAAGTTGTAACTGAAAATAATTATATACCAACACCTGAAGATTTTAAAATCGTAGGTCCAGATACCACTCAAAGTGAAGAAATCTACAAACCAAGTTTAACATTTTGGCAGGATGGATGGAGAAGATTTAAGAAAAATAAATTGGCTCTGACATTTTTAGGTATAACAATTATCTTTTTGTTCTTAGCAATTTTTGGGCAGCATTTAACAAAATATTCCTACAGAGCCCAAGATTTGTCAGAAAAATTTTTAAGCCCTTCAAAGGGAATTGTAAAAGGTCATTACTTGGGAACAGATAATTTAGGACGTGACTTGTTTGCAAGACTTTCGCAAGGGATAAGAATTTCAATGGAATTATCAATAATAACAGCTGCTATTTGCGTTATTTTTGGAACAATTTATGGAGCTGTTTCAGCGTACTTCGGCGGAATTATTGATACGATAATGACTAGAATTGTAGAAATTTTACTAATTATCCCATCAATGATTTATATAATTTTATTAATGGTTGTTATGGGAAATAGTGTAAAGACAATAATTATCGCAATGTCACTTACAAGATGGCTGAATTATTCGCTGCTTGTACGTGGAGAAGTTTTAAAGATCAAGGAAAATGAATTTGTATTGGCTTCAAAATCGCTTGGTGGAAATTTCTTGTGGATAACTTTGAAGCACTTGATTCCAAATACGTTAAGTGTAATAATAATAAGACTTACAACAGATATACCAAATATTATCTTTACAGAAGCATTTTTAAGTTTCATCGGGCTTGGAGTACCGATTCCACAGGCTTCATTAGGAAATTTGGTATTTGATGGTTTCGTAAATATGACTTCATATCCATATTTATTTGTTATTCCGTCAGTTGTAATTTCATTAATTACATTGGCATTTAACATCGTTGGAGATGCTTTAAATGATGCATTAAATCCAAAACTAAGAGATTAAAAAAATTTTATAAAATTTATTATTCTATAATTTAATATTATTTTTTTCTTAATTGTATTTATTTTTAGTTTACTTTAAGCAAGGGTATCAAACGCCATACCCTTTGCATCTCGCTTTACGCAAAAACTTTTCTTATAAAGAAAAAAATAAAAACTCGATTTTTGAATATAAGTTATTTTTAATACGAATAATCGTATATAATTCAAAAATATATTTCAAAAATCTCAAACAGTTATTTTTTTCTTTAACGAAATTTTTGCTTTTAATAATTAAATAAAAAAAGTTAAATGAATTAAAAATAAATAGAGTTAATAAAGAAAAAGTATTTAGTTATAAAAGTTATGTAAAAACAATCCATATTAATACAGAGAGGATTAGAGAATGGGAAAAAAATTATTAGAAGTGAAGGACTTGAGTGTTTCTTTTTAATACGTATGCTGGGGAAGTGCAGGCTCTTAGAGGAATCAGCTTTTCTGTGGATCGTGGAGAAACGCTTGCAATCGTTGGGGAGTCTGGTTCAGGGAAATCAGTTACTGTGCAGACGATTATGAGATTGATACCGATGCCTCCAGGAGAAATTAAAAATGGAGAAATTCTTTTTGATGGGGAAGATTTGGTAAAAGCTCCTCTTGAGAGAATGCGTGAACTTCGTGGAAGAAAAAAATTGGAATGATATTTCAAGATCCTATGACATCGCTTAATCCGACTATTAAAGTTGGAAAGCAAATTATGGAAGGGATTTTGATTCATAAAAAAAGTAACAAAGGGAAGAGGCAAAGCAAAAAAAGCAGTTGAAATGCTTAGAAAAGTTGGAATTCCTAAACCTGAAGAAAGATTTCATCAGTATCCGCATGAATTTTCTGGAGGAATGCGGCAAAGGGCTGTTATTGCGATTGCTCTTTCGTGTGAGCCAGACCTGCTAATTTGTGATGAGCCGACAACAGCTTTGGATGTTACGATTCAGGCACAGATTCTAGATTTGATAAATGAATTGAAGAAAGAACTGAATATTGCAGTAATACTTATAACGCATGATCTGGGTGTAGTTGCTGAAACTGCTGATAGAGTAGTTGTTATGTATGCTGGAGAAAAATTGGAGGAAGCTCCTGTAAGGGAACTGTTTAAAAATCCAAAACATCCATATACTTGGGGACTTTTAAAATCACTGCCAAGACTGGATATGAAAATTGGAGAAAAATTGGCTTCAATTCCGGGGACACCTCCAGATTTGCTTAATCCACCTGTGGGAGATCCATTTGCGGCACGTTCTGAATATGCGATGAAAATTGACTATGAAAGAAAACCTCCGTTAATTGATTTGGGAAATGGGCACTTTGTAAAATCGTGGCTATATGTAAAGGGTGCTCCAAAAATAAAATCTCCTTTTGAATCGGAAGAAGAAAACAAAGGAACGGAGGGGAAATAATGGCATCGAATGAAAATAAAAAAGAAAAATTAATAGAAATGAAAAACTTGAAAAAATATTTTCCAATGAAAAAAAGACAAGTTCTAAAGGCTGTGGAAAATGTCACAATGGATATTTACAAAGGTGAAATTTTAAGTCTTGTGGGAGAGTCAGGGTCTGGAAAGACAACGCTTGGAAGAACTGTCAGCAGACTTTATGCAAAGACAAATGGAGATATTTTGTTTAATGGAAAGCCAGTGGAAGAATATGGAAGAAAAGAATTTACAAAAAAAGTTCAGATGATATTTCAAGATCCGCAGGCTTCGCTTAATCCAAGAATGACAGTTGGAGATATTATTGCCGAAGGAATTGATCTTCATAAGCTGGCAAGCTCAAAGCAGGAAAGAATGGAAAAAGTCTATAAATTGTTGGAAATTGTTGGATTAAACAGGGAACATGCAAGCCGTTTTCCACATGAATTTTCAGGTGGGCAAAGACAGAGAATTGGGATTGCAAGAGCGCTTGCGGTTGATCCTGAAGTGCTTGTGTGTGATGAGCCGATTTCAGCTCTGGATGTGTCGATTCAGGCTCAAGTTGTAAATTTATTAAAGGATTTGCAAAGGGAAAGAAACTTGACATTGTTATTTATTGCCCATGACTTGTCGATGGTAAAATATATTTCAGACAGGGTGGCAGTTATGTATCGTGGAAAAGTGGTTGAACTGGGAACTCCTGAAGCTGTTTACGGCGATCCTGTTCACAGCTACACAAAATCACTTATTTCAGCTGTGCCAATAGCAGATCCTGATTATAAAAAAAGACAAAGAAAAATTGATATGGATGAATCATATTTGAGAAGTCCGATGGGAGATGTGTCTGAAATAGAGGTTATTCCTGAAACGCCTGAATTAACAGAATATAGACCTGGGCATTTTGTAGAAACTTCTTTTTTAAAGGAAAAGGGGCTAATTTAGTAAAAATTTGAATATTTTTTTAAAATAATTTTTTTATAAAAAAATTTATTGATGGAAAGGAATTGTTGAGATATGAAAAAAACTTTTTTAATACTTTGCTTAATGTTATCAATGTTTATTATTTCTTGTGGAAAAGGGGGAAAAGGCTCGGGAAATTCAGTATCATTTAATATGGAAGCTGAGCCGACTTCGTTAGATCCGCAAATTTTGACTGATATGAGCGGACTTTTTGTAACAAGTATGACTTATGAAAGTCTTGTAAGATTGAATGAAAAAAATGAAATTATTCCTGCTGGAGCTGAAAGCTGGACTAAATCAGACGATGGGAAAGTATGGACATTTAAAATTAGACAAGGGATGAAATGGTCAAATGGAGATCCAGTTACAGCTAAAGACTATTACAACGGTATAAAAAGAGGAATTGAACCAAAAACAGCCTCTGAATACGCATTTCTTGCCTATTATATTGAAAATGCGGAAGATTATAATACTGGAAAATTAAAGGATTTTGGAAAAGTTGGGATAAAGGCAAAGGATGACTACACACTTGAATTTACATTGTCACAACCTGCACCATTCTTCTTAAAAACGTTAATTATGCCAATTTATTTTCCAGTTAATGAAAAAGCATTGGCTGCCAACGGAGATGGATATGCAACTGAAGCTAACAAGTCTATCTATAATGGACCGTTTATAATGGAAAAATGGGTACACAACAACAAAGTTGTCATGAAAAAGAATCCTAACTACTGGAATGCTAAAAATATAAAAGATTGATACACTTACAGGTTTAATTGTAACTGACTTTGAAGCTGCTACAAACCTTTTTGAAAATAGAGAATTGGATTTGACAAAAATTTCTGTGGAAAAAATGGCAAACTATGAAGGAAAACCTGAATTGCACAAATTCCCTAATGGAAGAGTTTACTATTTAGGATTTAACACTTCAAATCCTGTGTTGAAAAATCAAAAGGTAAGAGAGGCATTATCTCTTGCAATTGATAGAAAAGAACTTGTAAGCAGTATTTTAAATGGAGCTGGAATTGTAGGTTCTGGAATTGTTTCAAATGGAACAGCTGGGGAAAAAGGCGACTTTAGGGAAGAAGCTGGAGACTTATTTGCTGGATTTGCAAAAGTTAATGCAAAAGCAGTTGTTTGATGAAGGGCTGAAGGAACTTAAAATGACGCCTGCACAAGTTAAATTACATCTTTTGGTAGATGAAAATGGAACTGGTAAAAAGGAAGCTGAATTTTATCAATCTCAATGGAAGGATAAATTGGGAATTGATGTGGATGTGGAAGTTCTTACTAAAAAAGAAAGAATTGCACGTGCAAAAGCTGGAGACTTTGAAATTGTAAGATATGCTTGGGGACCTGATTATGCAGACCCTATGACTTATTTGGAAATTTTCCATTCAAAGGCAAAGGATATTAACTTTTGCTAAATATTCAAATCCTGAGTATGACAGATTAGTTGACTTGGCTAAAGTTAATCAAGATAATAAAACTAGAATGGATGCGATGAAAAAAGCGGAAAAATTATTAGCAGATAACTTTACATATTCAACACTTTATTATGAAGTGGGAGTTTATTTGATAAATCCTAAATTAAAGGGAGTTGTAATACGTTCAGTTGGAGATTCTATCGACTTTTTATAATGCATCTATAACAAAATATTTTTAATTTTGTCAAATTTATTTGACAAAAGAAAGGATGGATGTAAATATGAAAAAAATATTATTGATATTTACAATATTGCTGGCTTTTTGTGATTTCATGTGGAAAAAAAGCAGCGATTCTGAAACATTGAAACTTAATTTGAAGGAGGAGGGAAAATCTTATGATCCGCAGCTTGCAAATGATTCTACTGGAGAATTTGTGGATTCGCTTGTTACTGAAACATTGACAAGACAGTCGGATGATGGAAAAATCTCTTCCTGGAGTGGCTGAAAAATGGGAACATAATGCAGATTCAACAGTCTGGACATTCCATTTGAGAAAAAAATGCGAAATGGAGTAACGGGGATCCGATTACAGCAAAGGACTTTAGAGATGGCTGGGTTAGAGCACTAGATCCTAAGACAGCTGGAGAATATGCAGATAAATTGTTTTTATAAAAAAATGCTGAACAATTTAATGCTGGAAAAAAATTAAAGATGAAAAATCAATTGGGGATAAAAAGTTATTGATGATTACACATTGCAAGTAACATTAAACAATCCTCTTACATATTTTTGATTCAATTGTAAGAATTCAAACTTATGCTCCACTAAATAAAAAGTTCTATGAAAAAAAGTGGGAGATAAATATATGACATCTCCTGAAACTTCGATTTCATCTGGTGTTTATGTAATAAAATCTTGGACAAGGGATTCTGAAATTGTATTTGAAAAAAATGAAAATTACTGGAACAAGGATAATATTAAATTGAAAATATGTAAAAATGTTATTTATAAATGATCCATCTGCCAGTGTAAATGCCTTTTAAAAAAATAAAGAAATTGATTCTACAAATATTTCAATAGAACAAGCGAAGGAATTTAAAAATGATAAACGTAAAATTCTTACAAAAGATGGTTCAGTATGGTATATGACATATAATATGAAAAAAATAAAGTGCTTGTGAACAAAAAAATTAGACAGGCATTGTCGCTTGCTGTAGATAGGGAAAAAAATTGATTACAGATGTGCTTGACAATACAGGAGAAGCTGCATATACTTATACAACAAAAAGGTGTTGGAATAATCGGTGTTTCAAAAAGACTTTTTCTGAAGAAGCAGGAAAAATTTTTCCCGGCTTATAATCCGCAAAAAGGCAAAACAATTATTAGCTGAAGGATTAAAGGAGCTAGGATTACAAAAATTACCTGAATTGACAATGATTTTTCAATGATTCTGGAAATAATAAAAGTTATTTCTGAATATATTCAAGAAAGTTTGAGAATAAACTTAGGAGTAAATATTAATATTGAAGGAATGACATTCCAATCAAGATTGGATAAAATGCAACATAGAGATTATGAAATTGCTCTAGCTGGATATAATGGAGATTATAACGATGCTATAACTTATTTAGACAGATTCTTGACAAAGGATGGAAATAACTATTCAGATTATTCAAATCCACGTTATGATGAGCTTGTTAAAAAAGTTAAAAGTTCTGGAAACCAGCAAGAAAGAGTAAAAGACATGATTGAAATGGAAAAAATAATTGCTGAAGATATGCCTGTGGGATTGCTTTACTATAGACAAAATACTAAGCTGTTAAATCCAAGAGTTCATAATATTGTGTTTAGCCCAATAGGAAAAGACTTTGTGCTGGATAATACTTATATAAAATAATCAAAAAAAATTTTTTATAGAGGAAGGGAAGTTGTTATGAAAAAGATAATAATTTTATTGGCAATGTTAATTTTTGCCATTTCCTGTGGAAAGAATGGTGGAAGCGGAAAGACGTTTACGTTGAATTTGACGGACGAGCCAAAATCCATTGATCCACAGCTTTCAACGGATGTTTTAGGAGGAACGGTTGATGACCTGATAACTGAAGGACTTACTAAAAGAGGAAAAGATGGTACGTTTGTGGCAGGACTTGCGAAAAGCTGGGATAAATCAGCTGACGGGCTAAAATGGACATTTCATCTAAGAGATGGAATAAAATGGAGCAATGGAGATCCGATTACAGCACAAGACTTTAAAAATGGATGGTTACGTGCATTAAATCCTCAAACTGCTTCACAGTATTCGTATATGCTTTATCCAATAAAAAATGCTGAAAAATATAATAAAAAGGCAGTTTCAGCTGAAAAAAAGTCGGAATAAAAGGTTATTAATGACAAAACTTTGGAAGTGGAATTGAAAGCTCCTGTTCCGTATTTTTGACAGTTTAGTTGCATTTAAGACATATATGCCGTTAAATCAGAAATTCTTTGACAAAACAGGTGACAGCTACTTTACAGAAGCTAATAAAACTATGTCTTCTGGAGCGTATACAATGGAAAAATGGACACATGGCTCAGAAATAGTGTTTAAGAAAAATCCTAATTACTGGGATGCGGATAATGTAAAAGTTGAAAATATTGTCTATAAAATAATTCCTGATAATAATTCTGCATTAAATGCATTTAATAACAAGGAAGTAGATGTAACTTCAATTACATCTGAACAGGCAAAAGGATTTAAGGACAATCCAAAAATGGTTTCAAAAAATGATGGTTCAGTATGGTATTTGCTATTTAATTTTAACAACAAGACTTTGGCAAACTTAAAAGTAAGAAAAGCGCTTCTTATGGCAATTGACAGAGAAGGACTGATAAATAATGTATTAAACGGATATGGAACTGCGGCAAAAACATTTGTTCCAAAAGGAATTGGAATAACAGGAAAAGATGGAAAAGACTTTACAGAATTTGTTCCTACATCAACACTTGGATATAATCCTCAAGAAGCTAAAAAATTATTAGCTGAAGGATTAAAGGAAGCTGGACAGGCTAGTTTTCCAAAAATGTCTATGCTGCTTAATGAAAGTGGAAATAATAAGGTTATTGCCGAATATATTCAAGAACAATTGAGAAAAAATTTGAATATTCAACTGGATCTGGAAATAATGACTGCTCAGGAAAGATTTTCAAGAATGTCTCAAAAGGACTTTGATATGGTATTTGCTGGATGGTCTGGAGATTATCCTGATGCAATTACATATTTAGATTTATTTGAATCAACTGGTGGAAATAATAATGGTTCGTATAAAAACCCTGAATATGATGCGCTAGTTAAAACTGTTAGAAGCACAGCCGATCAAAATGTAAGAATTCCTGCACTTGTAAAAATTGAAGGAATAATTGCGCAAGATTTACCAGTAGGTGTGCTTTTCCACAGAGAAAAACAATATCTTGTTGATAAAAAAGTAAAAGGGCTTGAATTTACGCCAATTGGTGGAGAATATTATTTCGGAAACTTGTCATTGAAATAGTGGCTGGAAAAATTCTTTAACAAAAAGATAGCAAGAAGTCGTAGGCTTTCTATAGAATTATAGAATAAAGTCAGTAACATTGACAAACAGTAATGGAAATTACTATGTTTCTATCTTGACAGAATTTGAAAAAGAAATTCAAAAAAATTCAAGTAATGATAAAGTAATTGGACTTGATTTTTCAATGTCTGAATTATTTGTCAGTTCTGAAAACCAAAGGGCTGATTATCCAAGATATTTTAGGATGTTGGAGAAAAAAATTGAAGAAATTACAAAAATCATTGTCAAGAAAAGTGAAAATTTTCTAAAAATTGGTATAAACAAAAAAAGCGAAAAATATCAAAATTGCATGAATATATCAAAAAAATTGTCGAAGAGATTTTTTGCATAAATTATCGAAAAAATTATCTAAAGAGTATAATGCTGTAGTTGTTGAGGATTTGAATATGAAAGGGATGAGCCAGGCATTAAATTTTGGGAAAAGTGTAGGAGATAATGGATGGGGAATGTTTTTGAGGATACTTGAGTATAAACTGATGTTTTTAGGGAAACAATTTTTGAAGATAGATAAGTGGTTTCCGTCATCGAAAACTTGCAGTAAATGTGGAAATGTTAAAGAGGAACTGAAATTATCAGAAAGAAGTTATAAATGTGAGTGCTGTGGAATTGAAATTGATAGAGATTACAATGCGGCATTGAATATAAAAAACATTGGAAAATCAATGTTGGAATATTAAAAAAATAAAAGAAAACAGGGCAGGGACTGCCCGAAGAGCTTGGTAAATATATTTGGCTAACAAAAGCAGATACTTCCCAAGAAGCTCCCGCTTCTAAAAGCGGGAGTAGTTCACTTTAAAGTGAGGAGGAAATGTATTAATGAAAAAAATATTTCTAATATTGACATTGCTGGTATTTGCACTTTCGTGTGGAAAAAAAGGAGGAAACGGGAGTACATTTACTTTAAATATAGTTACAGAGCCATCATCAATTGATCCGCAAATAACCACGGATATTCCTGGAGGAACTGTTGATGAATTGATTTTGGAAGGGCTTTTAAGAAAAGACAAAACTGGAAAATCTGTAGCTGGAATTGCCGAAAAATGGGAAAAATCAAAAGATGGACTTGTGTGGACATTTCATCTAAGAGATGGAGTTAAATGGAGCAATGGCGACCCTGTAACTGCAAATGACTTTAAGGCAGGATGGATTCGTGGATTGAATCCTGATACAGCAGGAAGTAATGCAAGCATGTTATTTGTAATAAAAAAATGGAGAAAAAAATATAATGCTAAAAAAAGTTTCAGAAAATGAAGTTGGAATAAAAAGTTATTGATGATAAAACTTTACAAGTAACTTTTGGAATCGCCTATTCCGTACTTTTGATGATTTAGTTACATTTAAATCATTCATGCCATTAAATCAAAAAGTTCTATAACAAAACAAAGGATAAATACTTTACAGAAGCTGAATATACAATTTCAAATGGTCCTTACACTTTGGAAAAAAATGGACTCATGACTCAGAGTTAAAATTTAAGAAAAAAATCCTAATTACTGGGATGCAGGCAATGTAAAACTGATAATGTTGAATTAAAAAAATAATTGCAACTGATTCAGCTGTTAATGCCTTTAAGAATAAGGAAGTTGATGTAACAGCGGTAACTTTCGAGCAAGCTAAGGAATTTGCAGGAAAACCAGAACTTGTAAAAGCAAATGATGGTGGAATCTATTATTTATTGTTTAATACAAAAGAAAATGTATTTAAAAATGCAAAGTAAGACGTGCAATAACTATGGCAATAAATAAGGAAGAACTTGTAAATAAAGTGCTGGAAGGATCTGAAAAATTAACTAAGACATTTACTCCATCTGGAATTGGATTAAACGGAGTTTCAAAAGATTTTCCAGCGGAAGTAGCAACTGACCAGCCTAAATTTAACGTAGCAGAAGCTAAAAAATTGCTTGCAGAAGGACTTAAGGAAGAAGGACTTTCAGAACTTCCAAGATTTGAAATTTTATTTAACGATACAGGAAGCAGAAAAGCTATTGCAGAATATATTCAAGAAAGTTTGAGAAATAACTTGGGTGCAAATGTTGAATTAGATATGGTAAGCGGTAAGGAACGTATTGAAAGAACTAAGAAGAGAGATTACCAAATCTCACTACAAAACTGGACTGGAGATTTCCTAGATCCAATTACATATTTAGATCTATTTGACAGTACAAATGCAAACAACCGTGGAGATTTCAAAAACGTAAAATATGATGAATTGACTAAAACTGTAAAAAGTTCTGCTGATCCAAAAGTAAGAGTTCCAGCAATGATTGAAATGGAAAAACTTATTTCAGAAGAACAACCAGTTACAATCTTATTCCAAAAACAAAAACTTTATTTAGTAAATCCAAAAGTTAAAAATTTGGGATTTGTGTCAATCGGTGGTGAATTCTTTATTAGAGATGTTGTAATGAACTAGTTTTCAATTAAAAACAAAAAAATTTAAGAACAATATTTTATATTCCCCCATTTAAATAGCAGATTTTTTACAAAGGGATCAAGACCTCTTGCCAGTAAATAAACAAAAATATAATTTCTGTTTTTTTAAATGGGGTTTAATATTGTTAAACTAAAAAAATAAAAAAAGGAAATGTAATTTTATGAAAAACAAAGTTTGTCCTGCTGGACAGAGATGGTGTTATAAATGTGGAAAAAAATCGTATTTGCATAAAATAGAAGATTTTTGAATATGAAAAAAATGTAGTGGAAGGACTTTTTAAAATTGCGAGATTTGGGATATAAATTTGCGATTATAACGAATCAGGCAGGAATTGCGAGAGGATATTATACGGAAGAGGATTATTTAAAATTACAAAAATTTTTATTGAAGATGATTTAATGAAAAAAAGGGATAAAAAAATTGAAAAAGTCTTACTTTTGTCCGCATCATCCAAATGTTACTGGAAAATATGGAATAGAATGTAATTGCCGAAAGCCAAATACAGGGGAATTTTTGAGTTGGCGATAGAGGAGTTTGATATTGATGTTAAAAAAATTCTTTTTATGATTGGGGATAA
>BNJU01003168.1_pt1 | contig 17041 bp, 27 predicted proteins | sample 8539281 | NCBI WGS metagenome assembly BNJU01 (sample SAMD00202456, study PRJDB9452) | human saliva metagenome | isolation source: human saliva | place: Japan
CCGTCCCTTGATACTTGAGGTGTCGTAAAATACATAGAGTAGTAATAAGAGTATCCCTAAGATTAAATAGACCATCTTTATCTCTTTTCTAGCCTGGTCCAGCTGATTTTCTTTTTGTTTGCTTTTCAATGCCTACCTTGTTATGGATTTGTTTACGCAAACGAATAGATTCAGGCGTTATCGGCGTACTCATCGTCGTTCGGGCGAATCCCGCGATTTTCGGCGTCAAGATACGAGGAGTTTGATAACCGCTGTTTGGTCCTTGGTAGCTGAACGAACGTTAGTCATTTGGTTTTGCTGTGATATTAACAGTCGTAAGCTATTTTCACGAGAGTTTTCACCGATGATCATTCCTTCGCAAACCCCAGTACCCAAGGCTAACAAAGATAGTACCACGTTCTTCGATAGACATGATTGTAGGTTGTTGCCTCACCAGCATCGATGAAACAAGAGCACCACTGGGTGACGTCCACCAATTTCTCCTGAATCAATGGCAAGTATTGATCGAAGGTATGGTTCATGATTCCGTAACCACGAGTCATTGACAAGAACTCTGTGCTGAGCATCCAATCAAACCACGCGCAGGGAACTAGAAGACCAAACGAGTTTGACCATTACCCGTCGCAATCATATCCAACATTTCACCCTTACGTTCCGAAAAGGCTTTGGAGACAGAACTTTGGTATTGCTTCTGGTGTGTGATTTTGCAGCGTTCAATGGTTCACATTTGACACCGTCAATTTCTTTTTAGGATAACTTCTGGACGAGACACTTGCTCATAACCTTCACGACGCATAGTCTCGATAAGGATTGACAAGTGCACCCTTCCCACGTCCGAAACCGTCCATTTATCTGGTGAGTCTGTTGGGTCTACACGAAGAGATACGTTCTGTTTGCAACTCAGCTTGAAGACGTTCTTCAACCCACAGAGAGACCCTATTTTCCTTCACGACCAGCAAAATGGTGAGTTATTAAATCCGAAGAAAGTCATTTGAAGGGTTGGCTCATCGACGTGAAGAACTGGAAGAGCTCGATCGCATCTGTTGGAGTAATGGTTTCACCAACGAAGATATCTCTCCATACCTGATACGGCAATTGTCACCAGCTAGCTTCTTGGATTACGATTCCAAAACCAAAGAAACCAAAGAGTTTTTGTAACACGGAAGTTTTAGTTGTTCCGTCAAGTTTAGAAAGGGTAACTTGGTCCCCAACCCTCGACACTCACTCACGGAAGATACGTCCGATACCAATAATGTCCTACGTAGTCATTGTAGTCAAGAATGACACTTGGAATTGAAGGGCTCATCTGAGTTGTCAACTGGAGCTGGAAATGTGGTCGATAATGGTGTCAAAGATTACGCCATAGTCTTTTTCTTGGTCTGCTGGATCATCGACAATGAAGAAGTTCCATTGATCGCCGATGCACAGACAACTGGGAAGTCGTTGATCATCATCCGCACCAAGCTCGATGAAAAGTTCCAAAACTCATCTACTACTTCTGCTGGACGAGCTGATGGCTTTATCGATTTTGTTAACTACAACGATCGGCACAAGGTCTTGTTCCGCGCTCAATACAGAAACGAGCTCAGTACGGTTCCTTCGTAAGCATCTACGACCAAAACAACACCGTCAACCATTTTCATGATACGCTCAACTTCCACCGAAGTCCGCGCTGTCCGGTGTGTCCATGATGTTGATACGAGTTCCATTGTAGGCAACTGCTGTATCTTCGCAGTGATGGTAATCCACGCTCTTTTCTTCAATATCGTTTGAGTCCATTGCACGTTCAGCTAATTTCGTACGTGCGTCAAGAGTTTCAGATTGTTTCAACAATTCGTCAACGAGGGTCGTTTTACCGTGGTCGACGTGGGCGATCAATCGCTATATTACGGATATCTTCTTAATTTTGTCATGATTTCTGTTATATTCACTTATTTTCTAACTGAGCAATTATACCACAATTTTAAGCAAATGACTTAACTCAAGTAAGTGTAATGTTTTCAAAAGAAAAATTCATGACTTATCTTTTCTCTTTTCAAAAATCCTGACTCTGTGATAAGATAGGCTGGTATGCGTTTAGATAATTTATTGGCCCAGGAAAAATCAGTCGAAAAAGCTCATGAAACAGTCTCTTATCAAAAAGAAATCTTAGTAGATGGACTAGCTGCTACTTCCCTTGCACACGAATGCTGATACAGGATTACAAGAGCTGATTTTTCAGGTAGAAAAATCCAAGGATATGAGCATTATTCACCCTCATGCTTACCAAACCAAAAAGTGTGTCGTGACAGCAAGCAAGGATAAGAAGCTCCCAACGGTTGCGGATCTACTCCTCAACACCTCCAGTCGGCTCAGCTTACGCAATTGGTCGATTGGATAGAGATACGACAGGGCTCCTCCTCCTAACAGATAATGGCCCTTTAGGTTTTCAACTTCTCCACCCTCAATATCATGTCGATAAAACTTATCAAGTTGAAGTGAACGGCTTGCTCACACCAAATCACATCCAGCAGTTCAAAAACGGTATTGTCTTTCTTGATGGAACTATTTGTAAACCTGCTCAGCTTGAGATTTTATCTTCAAGCCCTAGTCTCAGCCGAGCCACCATCACCATCTCTGAAGGGAAATTTCATCAGGTAAAAATGTTTCTCTCAATCGGTGTCAAGGTCACTGCCCTAAAACGCACCTATTTTGGCCCTGGAGTCTTGATGACAATCTCCAAGAAGGCGACTATCGACATCTAGACTCACAAGAATTGTTAATCATTCGTGACTTTCTTAGAAAAGTAGTTAAAAATGAGGTTGGGACAAAAGATCCCGACCTCACTTTTTATTAGTAATCAAACTTTGACGCGGTTGTTGATTGAACTTTTTGTTCGTCTTTTAGACCCAAAAAGCCCTAATCATCTCTCGCGGGTTGGGACTACGAAATCGAGACTTTGTCTATCGATTTCTGTCCCACCGCCATTTCTTATTTTTTCAACTTTCACCTTCCCAGTCCAAGAATCCAATCCATAAGAGAGGATATAGATTTCTGAGAAACCTTGTTTTTTTCAAGAAAAAGTGCTGCATTGGTCACACGTTGCGCACGTTGATTTTCATAGAGAAGGACAGGTTTATCCTTGCGAAGAGCTGCAAGACTTGTCTTCAATTGATTTGAAGGAATATTACGAGCCTGAGGATATGTTTTCTGAAAGTCAGCTGGATCACGTAAGTCAATCAACTGTCCTGTACGAATCAATGACTCAAACTCTGCATTATCTACAATTTTTCGCTGCACGACGAATGCGAAGATAGTTGTATCCCATCCATGCCAACATCGCCACTACAAGTCCCCATAATACCCAAGTTACCATACTACTTAATCTCCATTTTTTTCTAAATAGTCTAATTCTAGTTTGTGCTCTCGGCGCAGAACAGCTCTCGCTTCTAAATAATCTAGCTTGTCCATCAAGCCTGCATCATAGATTCGAGAAAGTTCAATCTTCATCAGCTCAATATCATAGAGACGTTTCCCCATGTAGACAATAATACCAAACTGTTTGAGAAATTGTTGCACATCGTAGAGTGTTTTCATAGCTTTCATTCTAGCAAAAAAATAGAGTTTTTTCAATAGTTCCCGCAGAGGATTCCCTTTTTCACGATTATCTGAATTTCTTTACACTATGACAAAGAAGAAATCCTAAAGTCATTCCAACGATATTTTGCAGGAGATTTGGGATGATTTCTGGTATGGCTGCCCCCAACCATTCATCCAAGCCGATGCTAGAGCATATCCAGCTACCATGAAAATAGTCGCACAAGACTAATCCTAGCCATTGCCATTTCCCTTTAACACCTGCGAAATAGCCTTGGAAACCATGATTAAGTAAGCTAAAAAACATCCACTGAGGATAACCTGAAATGAGGTCAATTAAGAACTCTGCTAAACCTCCGACAATGGCTCCTTCACGACTGCCAAAGTAAAAAGCTGTAAAGAAGACACCGACGTCCAAAAAGTGTAAAATTCCAGTTGGTGTCGGGATTTTAATAAAATAACCTAATACAACCGAACTGGCTGCTAAGATGGATACTAGGGCGATTTTAGTTGTTTTGGTTTGCTTCATATTGTCTCACTCCATATTGATCTGCTTGTTCGATAGCTCGGTAAACAAAGGCTTTGGAACTTTCAATTGCTGGTAAGAGTTCCTCTCCCTTGACTAACTGGCTGGCAATACTTGATGCAAAGGTACATCCTGCACCAGCATTTTGTCCTTGAATGACTGGATTTTCAAGAATGGTAAAAATTCTCTCCATCATAAAAAGACATCCACAGCCTTATCCTGACTGAGGCGATTTCCACCCTTGATAATCACTGCTGGCGCACCCAAATCATGTAGTTTTTTGGCTGCATTTTTCATGTCTTCCAGACTTTCAATCTTTTGGTCTGCAAGCAACTCTGCCTCAGGAAGATTAGGAGTAATCACAGATACATAAGGGAAAAAGCGAATCAACTCTTGACAGAGCTCACTGACTGCAACGTCGTGCGTTTCCTTACAAACGAGAACAGGGTCCAAGACTACTGGGACTCCTGCCCTGTTCCTTGATAAAGTTGAGGGCTTTCTCGCAACACCAACAGTCGGTAAAAGACCAATTTTTATCCCTCCAAAGTCTACGCTTTTCAGACTATCCAACTGTTGTTGGAAAATAGCCTCATCTGTCGGGAAGACCTCAAAACCATTTTCCGTCAAAGCAGTTAAACAAGTCATGGCTACAAAACCATGCAAGCCATTCAAGTGTAGGTCGCAAGGTCGGCAGCTAGTCCACCACCACTAAAAATATCATTTCCTGAAAGTGCTAAAATACGATTATTCTTCATAACGAATCTCCTTCAAATACAAACCATTAGGCGCTGCAGTTGGACCTGCCAACTGTCTGTCTTTTTTCTCCAAGATAAGGTCAATCTGTTCAATGGGCATACGGTTATTACCAATTTTAAGCAGGGTTCCGACCATATTTCGAATCTGCTTATAGAGGAAACCATTGCCTGAGAAGGTAAAAGTCAAAAACTGACCTGTTTCATCAACCCTGAGACTGGCTTCCATGATCGTTCGAACCTTGTCCTCCACACTAGTTCCTGATGCTGTAAAACCAGTAAAAGTCATGTGTTCCTCTAATTTTTTAAAGCAAGCTGCATCCGCTTCACATCTAGTGGGTAGGGATAGTGTGTCGCATAATGGCGACGCATAGGATTTTTAGGACGTCCTCTATCTACGATAAACTCGTAGGTCTTGCTATGCTTGGCATAACGGCAATGAAAATCATCAGCCACAATCTCAATCGAAATCACATCAATATCTTCAGGACTTTGGGTATCAAGAGCAAAACGAAGTTTTTCCTCATCCATCTGATAGGAAGATCAGTGGACGACCTGCCCTAAGGCATGGACACCGCTATCCGTTCGCCCAGCACCATGGATGGTAATGGCCTGCCCTTTTATTTAATTTTGTTAAAGTTTTTTTCAATTTCCTCTTGGACACTACGCGCGTGTGGTTGCCGTTGAAAACCAGCAAAGGCGTATCCATCATAGGAAATGATTGCTTTATATCTAGTCATGTATCTATTTTATCAAGAAAAATTTCTCTGCAACAAGTTTGGGAACCAAAAATTGTACGGGTACAGTTCCTCGTCTCATCTAGTTCTTACCTAGATTTTTCTCATTATGTATTTACGTTCAGGAACTTCAATGGTTTGAACGATTTCAAATCCTTCTTTTTTGGTAAAGATTGTAAGCTGTTTGATTTGCCTCGTAGACATTTAGAGAAATAGTATCTATGTCTTCATTTTCAAAGGCCAAACTAACAAATTTCCTTAAAAAGCCTGGTTACCTAAGCCCTGCCCCTGTTTCTGAGGATTGATAAAAAAATCTCCCGATATGAAGATTCCTGTCTTCTAGCCTGATTTTTCTGGATAAGCCCTCACAAACTCTTGTCCATCAAATATTGAAAAATTCCTTCCAGCTTTTTGTAAGGATTGGACAATCAAGGGATAAGAAATTTTGGGATCCCATCCATTGCTTCTGAAAACTTTCTCCCAAAGCATTAGACCAGCGACAAATGAGTTGGGCATTTTTCTATCTGAAGTCCTTTTTCAAAGTGAATTTTCATATTTGCTCCTAAAATTTCTCCTTTATCCAACTATTATACTCTTTTCTCTTATTTTTCCGAATAAATAAGTATGATTCATCTTTATTTTTTCTTGTTGGAACGATTCTTGCTTCCTTTCTAGGCTTAGTCATCGATCGCTTCCCTGAACAATCCATCGTCTTTCCTGCAAGTCACTGTGATTCTTGTCAGACTCGCTTACGTCCCTTGGATTTGATTCCAATTGTGTCTCAGATATTCAATCGCTTTCGCTGTCGCTACTGCAAGGTTCACTATCCTTTCTGGTATGCTTTCTTTGAGTTGTCTTTGGGACTGTTCTTTCTAGCTGAGTCTGTGGGATTTTTAACTTTGGGGCAAAGTCATCTTGATAACTGCCGGCTTGACTTTTGGGCATCTACGACTTTCGTCATCAAGAATATCCCTTGATCGTTTGGCTAATTTTTCACTTAATCCTCATGGTTTGCTCTAGTTGGAATCTAACCATGGCTTTTTTTCTTTGATTCTTGGAATCATTGCTCATGTTATTGATATTCTGCATGGGAGCAGGTGATTTTTCTCTTTCTGGCTTCTTGTGCGCTTATCTTTAGTCTGACAGAATTACTAATTTTGATACAGTTTGCTTCTACAACTGGCATTCTAGTTTTTTCTCCTACTAAAGAAAAAGGAAAGACTTCCTTTTGTGCCTTTTCCTCTTACTTGCTGCTTGTGTGATTATTTTTGGTAAGCTTTTTGCTTTTTAGGATAGTCAGGCCCTCTATGAGGGCTTTTTATTTTGTCGTCCTATTCCTTAGATAACCTTTTTCAATGAAGTTTTCGTATGGTTGATAGTCCATCTGGTGTCCCTATACTTTCTGGATGATATTGAAAGCCATAGATAGGGAGCTTCTTGTGTTGAAAACCCATGATAACCTGATCGTCTCATCGCACGAGCGGTAACTTCAAAGTCTGCGGGTAATTCCTCCACCATCAGACTCATGGTAACGCATGACTGAACAGTTATTTTCTATACCCTGATAAAGAATGGATGGAGCTTCCAGTTGAGCTGACTTTGTTTACTATGCATGACCTTTTGGAGCCAAAACCTAGTTTTTCCACCAAAAGCCTCTGCAATAGCCTGATGTCCCCAAGCAAATTCCAAAATTGGCTTTTTCCCCAGCAAAATCTCGAATCATTTCTCCATTTTTTCCAGCATCAGCTGGCTAACTGGTCCAGGAGAAAAGACAAGAGCTTTTGCCTTTTTCTGCTACTTGATAGAGACGAGGATCGTCATTTCTAAGACCTCAACAGAAGAAAAAAAGTTCCGATATATTGAGCTAGATTGTAGGTAAAAGAATCATAATTATCAATCAATAAAATCACAATTTTCTCCCTTTTAATCTTGGAATGATTAGTTATTCTTAGCTTCAAGGTAGTCTGCAATGGCAGCTACGTCCTTGTCTCCACGACCAGAGACATTGATGATGATAATCTCATCTTTACTTAGTTTTGGTGCGCGTTTGACTGCTTCAGCGATAGCACGTGAGCTTTTCAATTGCAGGATGATTCCTTCTGTTTTGCTTAATAAAAGCAAGGCTTGACAGCTTCTTTCGTCTGTCGCTGCTACATATTCTACTCGACCAGAGTCCTTTAAAGAAGGCATGTTCTGGACCAACCCCCTGATAGTCCAAACCTGCTGAGATAGAGTAAACTGGCAGCGAGCTTTCCATCTTCCTTAAAGACTGCATAGGTCTTCATTCCATCGACAATCTGACACTACCTTAGTCATAGTTGTCTGCGTGCTTGTCGGTATCTCAAAACCGTGACCAGCAGCTTCTACCCCAACCAATTTTACTTTTTCATCAGCTACATACTGTGAAAAAGGCACCGATGGCATTAGAACCACCACCTACACAGGCAATAACGTAGTCTGGCAGACGTCCTTCTTTTTCCAAGATTTGACGACGTGATTCTTCACTGATGACTTTTTGGAATTCATGCACAATAGTTGGATAAGGATGAGGGCCTACAGCAGATCCCTAAAACGTAGAAGGCTTCAAGGTCATTCATCCATGCTCCAAAGGCTGCATCAACTGCATCCTTGAGGGTACGAGTACCAGTTTCAACTGCGTGAACAGTTGCTCCCATCATCTCCATACGGAAGACATTGAGACGTTGACGCTCCACATCTTCTGCCCCTCATGTAGACGTCACAAGCCATACCAAACTTAGTGCAGCAGCCGCAGTCGCAACACCGTGCTGACCAGCTCCTGTTTCGGCAATGACACGTTTTTACCCATGCGTTTAGCAAGAAGAATTTGTCCCAAACATTGTTAAGTTTGTGAGAACCCAAGTGGTTAAGGTCTTCACGCTTGAGATAAATCTAGCTCCACCTAGGTGCTCTGTTAAGCCTCTGCATAATATAGCGGTGTCTCACGACCCGAATAATCCTTCAAGTAATGACGAAACTCAGCTAAAAACTCTGGATCTTCCTTGTATTTTTCAAAAAAGTCACTTCCAACTCATCTAACAAAGCCTGAATCGGCTCAGGTACAAAACTACCACCAAATTGTCCAAAATATCCTTTAGTTGTCATAAAATTTCCTCCTTCTATATGAATCCGGCTTTTTATTTGCTTTTTAGTAGTAGGCAAAAGAGCTGTAGATAGAACTCAAGTTCATCAAAAGCGACTTAACGCCCTAATAAAAGATAAACAAAATGACGGATAGAAAAAGCTCACACACGGAATATATTTCCATGTGAGGGCGTTTGTAACGCGATACCACCTCAATTGTAAAAGAAACTATCTTCTACATCTCTGCCTTGTCTAACAACAAGTTGCACTGTAAGGTGTGCCTACCGAATTTTCTATTGTTTTCAAATTCACTTTTAAAATCAGCCCAATTTCACTAGTTCCAACCACCTGTTCTGCAGTAACCACAGGCTCCCTGAAGATTAAAAATAATTACTTTTTCTGATTTGTTGGGTTAATTATATAGTTATTGTTTTTTTCTTTGTCAACCGTTTTCACTCATTTTTACTAATTTTTAATTATTTTTGTGAAGCGCCTAGAACTTCTTCAGAAACTCTGACAAAAGTCTCAATGATATAATCTACTTTCATCCGTTAATTTTGTGTGAAGTGGTAGTGTAATCTCGTTTACAAAGCTAGGCATAGGCCTTAGGATAGTTTTGCCACATCATAGCCAAGATTCTTATAAGCTGTCAAAAGTGGAAGCGGTTTGTAGTGAACATTACTTGCAATTCCCTGCCTTGGCCAATTCTTGGATAATTTGATTGCGTTGTTCGAGACTAGCACCTTCTACATGGGTAACGTAAAGGTGACGACAAGATTCAACAGTATCTGTCTCATGAGCCAATGGGTGGATACGAGTTCCTGCAAATCCATGGTCATAGCGTTTCACAATATCCTTACGACGTTGTAGCAAGCTGAGGATAACGGTCCAACTGAACCAGACCAAGTGAAGCCATGATATCCGTCATGTTGCACTTGTAGGCAGGAGTTACGATATCGTATTCCCATGAACCCTAGTTGCATCTTGGCAAGTGCATCTTTGGTTTGACCATGAAGAGATAGGATTTGGAATTCCTTGTACATTTCTTCATCATCAATAGCTGGATTTGCTTTCCAGGTCGCACTTCCTCCTTCAGCAGTTGTGAAAGTTCTTAACTGCGTGGAAAGAGAAGGACGTAAAGTCTGCAATAGAACCAGCTGGTTGTCCTTTGTAGGTTGAACCCAAAGCATGGGCACTCATCAGATACTACAACAATACGGTTAAAGACTTTTGCCACTTGCTAGTAGTTGAAAGAGGTCACGTTTTTCTCAACAACTTGGAACAAACGTTCATAGTCACAGATAATCCCTGCAAGTTCAACCGGGATAATAACCTTAGTCTTCTCAGTAATTGCTTGCCCTAAGCTTGTCATAGTCCATTTCAAAAGGTATCACCTTGATATCAACCATAACTGGTGTAGCACCTACGTGAGTGATAACGCTACATGATGCTGTATAAGTCATAGCTGGAACGATAACTTCATCACCAGGACCCACTTCAAGCACGCGCAAAATCAATTCAAGAGCTGCTGTTGCAGAGTTGAGGCAGACTGTCTTAGGTGTCTGAGTATAGACAGACAGACGACGCTCTAATTCTTTTGTCTTTGGTCCTGTTGTGATCCAACCAGAACGAAGGGTATCAGCTACTTCAGCAATTTCAGCTTCGGTAATATCGGGTGGTGAAATGGAATATTATACTTTGTCATTGTTTTACTCCTTTAGTTTTTGGCTTCTTTATTTTAAAACTTCAAATACAGTCTGAAACATGATCTTGATATCTCCGAAGAAATTAAAATCACGTAGGTAGGCTAGATTATAGTGCATCTTTTCTGGGAGGACTCTTTCGACATAGGCCCTGGTCAACCGTCATACCTTTTGCAGTCATTTGACTGATGATGGCATCCTCGTCCTTATAGTTAATGCTGGCAAGCGATGTAATCCCTGCTGGTAAGAGCAAGGTAGCCATCATTTCAGGGCTATACTCTTCTGTGTAGCGTGGTACTTGGACGAGTTCCCACAAAGGACATCTCTCCTTTGAGGAACATTGACCAATTGCGGCAGTTCATCCAAACGCACATGGCGAACGAAATTTCCAACCTTGGTGATGCGACTATCATTTGCAGAAGTTACTAGACTCTTTTTATCAGCATCGGTTACCATGGTCCGGAATTTCCAAATCTTGAAATGTCGGTTGTACTGGGTTACCCTGCACTTGCTTGTAAAATGACTGGACCCTTGCATATCTAGCTTGATCCAAATGCTTAGAATCAGAAATACGGGTGAAGTCAAGACTAACAAGACCAAGGCTAGAAACAAATCTAGACAACGCTTGAGAATCAGTGAACCTTTTCTTCTAGAGACGAGCTGGTAATATGGTTTTCACCTGCTCAATTGTATCTCTTGAGGTAGTTCATCCCATTTCAGCATGCACATTCTCCTCTGTTTTTAATATGTAATCTTTAAACATTCTACATTATACCACAAAATGAAAGAGGCAGTGCAAGAAAATATGTATTTTTAAAGGAATTCTTCCCTAGAAAGAGCACCTGCCTGCAAACTATACATCTTGTGATAGGTTCCACCTAAGGCTAAAAGTTCTCGTGGGCTCCACTTCAATGATTCGTCCTTGTCAAGGACATAGATCAGTTGGCATCTTGGATAGTAGAAAGGCGATGGGCGATGGCAATGGTTGTCCGACCTTGTCTCTATCTTGGCTAGAGAATTTTGGACCAGCGATTCTGTTTCAGAGTCAATATTAGCTGTCGCTTCATCCAAAATCAGAATTTTCTGTTGACTGGCAAACGGTTCTAGCAAAAGCAAGAAGCTGACGTTGACCAGTTGAAAAACTCGAACCACGCTCAGACACAGGGCATCATAGCCTAAGGGAAGATCTTGAATGAAAGAATCTGCATCGACAAACTCTGCTGCTGCCTTAACCTGGTCATCGCTGATATCTTGGTACATGGCGATATTGGACTTGATGGTCCCATGATAGAGGAAAGGTTCCTGTAGAACCAGACCGATATTTTTTCTCAATTCCTCTTGGCTATACTTACGAATATCCACACCATCTAGGAGAACTCGACCAGACTGGAATTCATAAAAGCGCATGAGAACATTGATGATAGAAGATTTCCAGAGCTAGTATGTCCGACAAAGGCGATGGTTTCACCTTTTATTGACTGTAAAGGAAATATCATCGAGAATTTGGTGTTTTCCATCATAAGAGAAGGACACATGTTCAAAGCGGATATTTCTTCTGAATCTCAGCTCTAGCCATTTTCTTGGACCGGTTCATAGTTGGTCTCATCGATAAGTGCAAAGACACGACCTGCTGACACCATGGATGTTTGAAGGGTAGAAAAGTTCTGTGTCACCTCGATGAGCGGATCAAAGAGCCGATTGATGTACTGGATAAAGGCATACATAGTTCCTGCTGTTATGCCTAGATAAAGACCACGATAACCAAAGTAAGCCATCAAAACTGCATAGCCCAAAAGCTTCAACAAACCTCATGGCCGGACGTAGGAAGAGAGAGTCAAGGGCTACTGAACGGTTAGGCGTAGACCAGGTGCTCCTGGTTTATCTCATCAAACTCTTTTGCAGGCGCTTTTCTGGTTAAAGGCTTTGAATGATGCGAATCCCTTCGATATTTTTCTGCCAGCTTACTGTTAATATCTGATAAGAGACTTCTGGTTTTTCAATGACCTTGACCGATTTTTTACGGTAGAGATTGACCAAAAAGGAAAAATCAAGGGTAGAAAGAGTAATACTAAAGCTGTTAGACGATAGTCCAAAACGAGCATGGTATAAAGTGTTGTCACAAAGATAAAGACTGCTGAGATAAAGCTAGATAAGATCCCCTGAAAACATATCACTGATAGTCTCGGTGTCATTTGTCAAGCGAGAAACGATGGAACCTGCAGGTGTTTTTATCAGTAAGACATGCCTAGCTTCTCCATATTGGCAAAAGGCATCACGTCGGATATCTCTAACGATGCTGTAGGACACGCGGCAAAAAAAGGAGATTCTCACATATTGGACAATGGTTTGAAGAATGTAGAGACCATAGTAAACCAACAAAAACTGTAACAGCAAGCTGATTGAGATTGTTTAGATACTGGTCGATAAAGTGAGAAGCTACCAGGGATGATACTTGATAACAGTCGTCGCAAGGAGAAAAAGCTATATGCGAAAAGGTTAGGAGACCATAAGGCTTGAGATAGGACAACAAGCGTTTCAATACAGCCCATTGTGCTTGTTTATTGCGCATCTTCTTCTCCTTTCATTTCTAACTGTTGAGACTGGTAGGTTTGTGCATACCAACCATCCAAGGCGAGTAAGTCTTCATGCCCTGCCCTCGTTCAATTATTCGACCATTTTGCATGACTAGAATCAAATCTGCATGGACAACTGCACTGAGTCGATGGGCAGTGATGATGGTCGTTTTATCTTTGCGAGTTTCCCTGAGATTATCGATACATAGCGAACTCTGTCTGGCATCTACAGCCGACAAGGAATCATCTAAAATCAAGATATCAGGATTTAAAAATCATAGCCCGACTCATAGCCAGACGTTGCTTTTTGTCCGCCAGATAGACTGACACCTTTTTCGCCGATAACCGTATCAAATCCCTCAGGCATGGCTTGAATGTCTTGATAGACTTGAGCCAGCTTAGTTGCTTCTTCTACTTCTGAGAAAGGCAGATCAGGATTCCCGAATCGAATATTGTCTAGGATAGAGCTGGCAAAGAGAAATTGATCCTGTGGGACATATCCCATCAAACTACGCAAGTCAGCTAGTCGATAGTCACGAATGTCAAAACCATTTAGATAAATGGCTCCTTGGTCAACATCATACTCACGTAGGAGCAACTTAATCAAAGCAGTTTTTCCTGAACCAGTCTGCCCAACCAAGCCCAAGGTTTGCCCCTTTTTCAAGGCTAAAGTAAATATCTCGCAGCGTCTCCTCGTCTTCAAAGGCAAAACTATCAATGGCATAGTCTAAACGCCCATTCTCAATCCCGTCAAGTGGAGTTTCTGGATCTTTGACAGGTGATTCTTGAGACAAGAGGCTCTCAATACGTTGGTAGGAAACTTTCCCTCTTTGAGTAATATTAAAGAGGAAACCAATAGCCATCAAAGGCCAGACCAACATATCCAAGTAAGAAATAAAGGTGACCAGATTTCTGACGGTTACTTGTCCCGCTTGCACCATAAAGGCACCGACTAAAAGAGTTAAGGCATAAGAAGAACCAACAAAGAGCAAAACCATCGGGTCAAAGAGGCTATCATATTTCATGGTTTGTAGATTCTTTTGGAAGGTCAAATCATTGACTTCCTGAAAAGATGCCAATTCGTCAGACTGATAGCCAAAGGACTTGGTTACCTTGATACCCGATACAGACTCCTGAACCTTATTGTTGAGTTCAGAAAAGGCTGCTTGCGATTCACCAAAAGCTTTATGAGTCTTTCTACCCAGACGACTAGTCGCATAGGCCATAAATGGCAAGGGAAGAATAGCAACCAAGGTCATCTGCCAGGAAATGCTAAAGAGCATGGTTAGTAAAGTCACCAAGGCTGTGATAGAAGCATCTACCGCAGACATGACACCCCCACCTGCTAAACGAGTCAGAGCATTGATATCATTGGTTGCGTGAGCCATCAAATCCCCAGTCCGATAACTCTGATAAAAAGCAGGCGACATTTTTGTAAAGTGCTCAAATAGTCTTGAACGCATGATTTGTCCCAGTCGGTAGGAGGTTCCCAGGATATACATGCGCCAAACGTAACGCAGATAATACATCCCGAAAGCTGCCAGCAGGAGATAAAAGAGATGAAGCAGGAGCTCATCCTGTGTTAATCGTCCCGAAGTAATGGCATCGATCACGCGCCCCATAACCATAGGTGGGATGAGGTTTAATACAGAAACCAAAACCAAAGCTACAATTCCAACTAGGGTAACGGCGTTTTTTTCTAATTTAAAACCACCAGAGTTTTTTGGATGATGGACATAAAATTCTTTCTAATGATTAATGGAAACCTGAGGCGACTACCCTCAGGTTTTTCTTATTCATAGATGATGACACTAACTTAAACTTTGTCATATTCAGCGATAAAGATACTCAAAGGAGTAACATTTCATTTATTTTTCAATCTTTTGCATAAATCATTCTTTATTATAAAGGAATGACCTTGATTTTTCAAACTATACGCTGGGGAAATACTTCTTTTCTGGTATAATATTGTCTATAATCTGAATGAAAAGGTACACACTATGAAACTAATCTCATGGAATATTGATCTCACTCAATGCAGCGTTGACGAGTGATTCTGCACGCGCAAAATTGCTCTCAAGACGTCCTCCCAAACCTTTGGTAGCCGAAGACGCTGATATCATCGCTATTCAAGAAACCAAGCTTTCAGCCAAAGGTCCTACTAAAAACACCTTGAGGTACTTGAAGAACTCTTTCCCAGGCTACGAAAATACCTGGCGGTCCTCTCTAGAGCCAGCACGCAAAAGGATATGCTGGAACCATGTTCCTCTATAAGAAAAGAACTGACACCAAGCATTAGCTTCCCAGAAATCGGTGCACCTTCTACCATGGACGTCGAAGGTCGAATCATTACCCTAGAATTTGATGACTTTCTTTGTGACTCAGGTCTATACACGAAACGCTGGAGATGGGACTCAAACGCTTGGAAGAACGTCAAAGTCTGGGATAGCAAATATGCAGAGTACTTGGCTCAACTAGACAAGCAAAAAGCCTGTCCTAGCAACAGGAGACTACAACGTTGCCCACAAGGAAATCGACTTGCCAATCCCAGCCAGCAACCGCCGTTCACCAGGATTTTACAGATGAAGAACGTGCTGGCTTTACTAAACCTTTTAGCCAAAGGGTTTACAGATACCTTCCGCCACTATCCATGGGGACCTTCCAGATCAATATACTTGGTGGGCACAACGCAGCAAGACATCTAAAAATCAACAACACAGGCTGGAGAATCGACTACTGGCTCACTACTAACCGCATTGCAGAACAAGGTAACTAGAGTCAGACTATGATTGACTCTGGTGCACGTCAAGACCATACACCAATTGTCATGGAGATTTGAATCTATAAGGAGAAAATCAATGGACTATCAAGCTGTCATTCCCTGAGTTGTCGTATCTGACATCGAAACAGTCGCGCCACTTCTACTGCGACTTGCTGGGTTTCTCTGATCGAATACGAACGTCCAGAAGAGAAATTTCTCTTCTCTCGCTTGAAGACTGCCAGCTTATGCTAGAAGAAGGCAACGCAGAAGAATTATCCCAACTGACCTATCCGTTCGGGCGCGGTGTCAATATCTCCTTTGGTATAAAGGATGTCCCACAACTCCACCAAAAACTGTTGGAAGCTAACTATCCCATCCATCGTCCGCTGATACAAAGAAAATTTCGAGTCGGAGATAGCTTTATCTATCCCCAGGAATTTGCGATTTTGGATCCAGATGGTTATTTCTTAAGATTTAGCGAATAAGAAAAAGGAGGCTCTTGACCTCTTTTTCGCTAGCTAATTATCCATCGACAGGCTTTCAAATCCACGGTCAAAAACAGTTGCCAAAGCCTATGAAATCAACATGTCAAAGAACTTTGATAGCCATTTTTTGTATAATTAGGTAGAATGAAATCAGAAAGCGAGGAGATCTTATGCAAGTCGGGAAACAAATTCAGCACTATCGTAAAGAGAAACAGTTATCTCAAGATGATTTGGCTGCAATCATCTTTGTCAGCCGTCAATCGATTTCCAATTGGGAACGTGGCGCAACTTACCCTGATCTTCAAAACTTGCTCTTACTAAGTAAGGTTTTCGAAGTGTCATTGGACCAACTCATAAAAGGAGATGTGGAAACCATGAAACAAATCATTCACGACCAAGAATTTATGCGCTATCAAAAAGATGAAGTGGTCTTTAGCTTACTGCTAATTGGCAGTCCTATCATCAGCACTCCCCTCATTCTTTATTTGGATGGATACGGCATCGCTATTAGTTGCTTGATTCTTGCTGTCGGTATATTCTACGCCCTACGCATTGAAAAATTTAAGAAACGGCATAATCTTCGTACTTATCGCCAGCTTGTCGCCTATGAACAAGGACGCAGTCTGAGCGAGATTGAAGAAGCTGAAGAAAGGGGTAAAGATCCCTACCAAAGAATCCTCATTCCTATTCTATTTGTCCTTGGAATTGGCGCTATTACTCTACTGATTTCTTGGCTCTTACTTACTTTCTTCCCTATCAAATAAAAGCGAAGTCATTAGACCTCGCTTTTTAAATGTCTTTAAAATTATAGAGTTGCGGATAGTGA
>BNJU01004073.1_pt1 | contig 16963 bp, 29 predicted proteins | sample 8539281 | NCBI WGS metagenome assembly BNJU01 (sample SAMD00202456, study PRJDB9452) | human saliva metagenome | isolation source: human saliva | place: Japan
AGCTTGAGTCAACTGGTCAAGTGTTGGAATACAGTGAGACCTATAAACGTTCCTGATTTCTACAAGATTAAGTTTATTTCATGTGATCGTGATCACTAAGAAGAAAAGCCTGAGCCCTCATCAGCTTGGGCTTTTTCAATGCTATTATATCCCATCAAAACTGTATTTTCTATATGTCAATGAAGATCGATTAATACTAATTCAAACCACGTCAGCGTCGCCTTACCGTACTCAAGTACAGCCTGCGGCTAGCTTCCTAGTTGCTCTTTGATTTTCATTGAGTATAAATTTGTTTTAAATTTTACTAAAAATATTGAGAATCTTTTTATATAGTGGATTGAAATAAGATATGAACAGAGAGATTAGGAAAGTCAAATTAATTTCTAAAAAATGTTTTAGAATCCGTAGCGTCTTATTCTAGATTCAAAGCGCTATAAAAATAGCTTTAATAAAGAAAAATCGGATTCTGCTACTCCTATAAATGGAGTAATAGAAATTCGATTTTTTATTCTAATATCCTAAACCAAGACGTTCAAAGATATCATCCACTCGTTTGGTGTAGTAAAGAGGTTGAAGATTTCATCAATTTCCTCTTGAGTCAGACGTGAAGTCACTTCTGGATCTGATTCCAGAAGAGGTTTAAAGTCCACTTGATTATCCCAAGAGTAGGCTGTTTTTGGTTGTACCAAATCATAGGCTTGCTCACGCGTCATGCCTTTTTCAATCAAGGTCAACATAGCACGTTGGCTAAAGATAAGACCAAACGTAGAATTCATATTGCGGATCATGTTTTCTGGGAATACCGTCAAGTTCTTGACGATATTTCCAAAACGGTTGAGCATATAGTCAATCAAAATGGTCGTATCTGGTGTGATGATACGCTCAGCTGATGAGTGAGAGATATCACGTTCGTGCCAGAGAGCGACGTTTTCATAAGCCGTAACCATGTGACCACGGATCACACGCGCAAGACCGGTCATGTTTTCAGAACCGATAGGGTTGCGTTTGTGCGGCATTGCTGAAGAACCTTTTTGACCTTTGGCAAAGAACTCTTCCACTTCACGTTGTTCAGATTTTTGAAGACCACGGATTTCTGTTGCCATACGCTCGATAGAAGTTGCGATGCTCGCAAGAACTGCAAAGTACTCAGCGTGAAGGTCACGAGGAAGCACCTGTGTAGAGGATTTCTTGAGCACGGATACCCAATTTGTCACAGACGTATTTTTCAACGAATGGTTGGATGTTGGCAAAGTTCCCGAACCGCACCAGAAATCTTACCAGCTTCCACACCAGCAGCCGCATGTCTCGAAACGCTCGATGTTGCGTTTCATTTCGCTATACCAAGTTGCCAATTTAAGACCAAAAGTTGTAGGTTCAGCGTGACACCGTGGTCACGACCCATCATGATAGTGAACTTGTGTTCTTTCGCTTTGTCAGCGATGATGTTAAGGAAGTTTTTCAAGGTCCCTTGCGGATGATATCGTTGGCTTGTTTGTAGAGGTAACCATAGGCAGTATCTACCACGTCAGTAGAGAGTCAAACCATAGTGAACCCACTTACGCTCTTCACCAAGCGTTTCAGAAACCGCACGTGTAAAGCCACCACATCGTGACGAGTTTGCTGCTCGATTTCAAGAATACGGTCGATGTCAAAGTCCGCTTTTCACGAATCAAAGCCACATCTTCCTTAGGATTTCTCCCAATTCAGCCCATGCTTCGTCAGCCAAGATTTCCACCTCAAGCCAAGCACGGTATTTATTTTCTTCAGTCCAAATGTTCGCCATCTCAGGGCGAGAGTAACGTTCGATCATGATTATGATACAGGACGACCAAAAAGCGACTGAATTTTAGAAACCCAACGACGGACGCTTGTGTCCTAGGAGGTTTATCTAAATTCCGAGCTCGCCTGAGTTCAAATTAGTAGAACTGGTGTCCTTTCCTTTCTATGTTTACAATTAGAAATCCGTAACCTGTATTCAGTTTTTGATGAACACGTGGGCCCTTGTTCCTTTCTTTTTAGCTATTTCTTCTAATAATTAAATTCAGTTGAATAATGAAAGTTGTTCATTGTTACTTTGATTATATTTACTGTTAGAAAGCATTAGCGTTTTTCATTTATAATAATAATCTTTTGTTTTCTTTCTGGAACGAGGGTTTTTCCAATAACTCTGTTTTTCAAATTCCACTACACTCTTAAACTTCATTATCCTTTTCTGGATTAGGAATATAGAATAGTCCAACATACTTATTTTGTACAAGTAAATTATAAATATTATTTAATGAGCCTTTACTACTGAGATATTCCCAAACCGATTTTTGCTATGTGTCTTTTCCAAATTACTAGACCAAAAATCAGCATCATAGACATAGCTTTATCCTTTAGCATTTGAGCTTCTCTAGTATAATTCCCATTTTTAAAAAATTTTTCATTTGCTATGTCTGCAGGAATCGTCTATCAATCCATTCCCTATCTGAGATTTCGGGTCTAGGCCCTACATGATAAACCTCTACATTTTTATAATTATCTGCCTTAAGCATATCCTGTATATTTTTATCAACCCTTTAGCATCACCAATCAAAAATTGTATAATTTCTTTTGCGACTATCATCAACAGCTTTTGATACATCTTCAGGAATTTCTTTATTTAAAAATACTTCCCTTATAAACATTTTTCACTATGCATTCTCACTATATGTCATCATCAATTTGCCAATATCCATTTTGCTTCTCATACATATAAAATTCAAAAGTCTTTCAATTCTCTTTATTAATGTATTTTTACTCTTGATACCGGAGTTATCCTCCCCAAATCCAGACTTTATTATCAATATCATTGAATTTAAAGTGCAAAATAATGAATTCTTTCTTATTTTTGCATCTATAGTATCCCATCTGATAATATTGTACAAGTAATTTTTATGTATACCACCAAATTTATTCTTTGTTAAAGAAATAAACGCTAACAAAAATATTAGGATTATTATTTTTCAAAAGCATCAATACAATATTTAGCGGTATCCTTTACCAAACAAATCATCAGTTAATAATACTCTATTCACATCATTAGGTAATTTTTAGATTTTGAAATCAGTAGCAAGAATCAGTGAAGTTTTTGCTTGATTAGGAGAGGTTTTTCTCTAAAAATATCAAAATTAACAGGTACTTTTGCTAACTTCACTCAAACGAGTAACAATCATATATTATTTTCAAATCACCTGTCGGATTATTTTTATGACGAGGATTAAAAACTAGGAATAGGAAGAATTGCATCACAATCACTAACAAAAAGGAAGTAATCGGTCGACCAACATATCTATCAAATAGTTCAACTTCTCATTCTCTGGACATGAAAATAGTTGTTTAAGTAAGAGTATTTAATATCATGTACTGCATTTCCAATTTCAGTATAACCATCTTCATCCTGATACCAATCCAAAGCAACGGCCTCTTCTGCCTGGGGAACCATTTTTGTAAATCAATCATCTAACAATTAACTCCTTTCAGAAACTCCTAAACCTACCCCGATTAATCACTCAAATTCTTCTTTTTCCAATCCACACTGACGGATAGTGATCCAGTGTATTCAAATCCGTATCCAGTGGGACATCATAGATAGCTAAATAGTTTTCAGGATATTGTGCAACTAGCTCTTCATACTTAGCTTTCACTTTTTCGTGATCGCTACTCGCATACAAGACTTCAACGACTGCTCCAGTCTTTTCTTTTTCAACAAATGCGTTGACGATAAGTTGAATCATAAAAACCTCCTATATCGAAATGCCCTTCATATTTGCTTCCAGAATAGGCATCTTCACACCTAACTCCTGACCAGTCTGATAAACACTCTGACAGCAATAGAAGATGTCCTGTTTATCATTGTGCAAGGTCATGATTTTTCGGGTCAGCTCATTTTTCGCAAACATGACTTTCATGGCTTTGCCGGCTATCCAAGCGGGAATTTTGTATGGCAAGAGTTCGGCTTTGTAAAGCTTCAAATTCACGCCACGCGCTTCTACGACTTTCAAAGCTTCTCGAATGGCCTTGATGGCTAACGACAATTCCGATGAACTATTCATCAAGTTCAAAGCCAATTCTTCTGGGTTTTCCAGATTTCCTGAGCGCGCAGCTGTCGAAGTAACACCTGCGTTAATCGCCATGTGAATCCAAATCCACTCGACCATATCATGAGGCACTTCCCACTTCAAATCTGCAGAAGTCAGTAAATCCGTCAGATCAGCATAATTAGAAATGTGTGCTTTTTGCTCACCTTCTAGCATTAAATGGTCGAACTAGACTCCATCCAAATGGTCCTCCTGCATGTGACCGCCCGCTGTCGGAAAGGCCAGAATATAGTCATAATCTCCTGCCCACTCTTGGACCTCTTTTCAGTATCCCAGAGTACAGAAGAAAACAAAGGGTACCTTTGATATTATTTTTTCGCAAGGTCTCCACAGCTTCTTTGACAAACCCATGACGCACACTGAGAAAAATAAAATCATATTCCGAATGAGCTTCTGCCACATGAACCTCATAAGTATCATGCTTGTTCTCACCTTTGGAATGATAGCGACCATCTAGCAGATCAACTGACAACTCCTTCGGTGCATTGTTTTTCTTACTATCTCTCGGTACATGTTCCACTTGATGACCTGCTTTTTGAAAGGCGTAGGCATAAAGTGGTCCTGATGACCGAGTCCCTAGGATTGCTATTTTCATCTAAAAATCAATTCCTTTTCTCCAAATTCCTCAACCTTATCCGGCATATCACTAAACAAAGTCACATGTCCCATTTTTCGGTTGTGCTTTGCTTCTAGTTTACCATATAAGTGGAGGTGAGCGCTTGGATTTCCTGTCACATATTTTTCAGCAGCCTCGACATGCTGGCCAAGAACATTGAGCATGACTGCTGGTGCATGTAGTTTGATGTCTGGCAACAGTGCTCCCAGAACACCCAGAATATGAGTGTCAAACTGAGAAAAGTCGCAGGCTTCAATCGAGTAGTGGCCTGAGTTGTGTGGACGTGGTGCAATTTCATTGACAATGATGTCGTCAGCAGTCGCAAAACATTTCCACGCAAAGGGTCTCCAGAAAGGTTTAGTTGTTCAGCACCGCAGAGCATAGCTTTGGCTTTTTCAGCTAGACTTTCTGAAATGCGAGCAGGCACGATGGTTTTAGAGAGGATGTTGTTGCGGTGGATATTTTCCTGAACCGGAAAAACCGTCACATCCTTGCCATTTCCTGACACGATGACTGAAATCTCAAGATCAAAGTTGACGAATTCTTCCAAGACACAGTCTGCTGAGCCTGCTAGTGCACGGGCTTCCTCCAAGTCTGCTTCCGAGCGAATAACCTTTTGCCCATGGCCATCGTAGCCACCGGTCGCTGTCTTGAGGACATAGTTTTTCGACAGGTCGATATCTGCCAAATCCTGGCTTGAGGTCACGACCTTGTAAGGTGCCACAGTGACTTGTAGCCTTGTTGGAAAGAAAGTCCTTCTCAAAAATCCGGTTTTGGGAGATGCGAAGGAGGTCTGTCCCTTTGAGGGGAGCTGACCATCTTTTGATGACAGCATCCAAACCGTCAGCATCGACATTTTCAAACTCATAAGTGAGAACATCACAGCGATCTGCCAACTGACGTAGAGCATCTACGTCGTCGTATGGGGCCACGATAATTTCCGCCACACGGGAGGCTGGGCAATCAGCTGCTGGATCCAAAGCGATAACCTTGTGGCCCATGTAAATAGCTGAGATGGCCATCATCTGACCAAGCTGGCCACCACCGATGATCCCAATGGTTTTAGTTGAGCTCATTTGTAGACTCCTCTGCAATTTTTCCTTGTTCTTCTGCAAAATCCGCTAACGCTGTCGCAATAGCCTGGTCCTCTACTGAAAGAAGACGAAGGGCAAAGAGAGCAGCGTTTGTCGCACCTGCTTCACCAATCGCCATGGTTGCGACAGGTACTCCGCCTGGCATCTGTACGATTGAGTGAGCGAGTCCACTCCACTAAGAGCACGTGATTTGACGGGCACACGATGACTGGAAGGGTTGTTTTTAGCAGCAACCATCCCTGGCAAGTGAGCAGCGCCACCTGCACCAGCGATGATGACCTTAATGCCACGGCTACGTGCCTCTTCGGCATGTTTGAACATGAGGTCCGGTGTACGGTGTGCGGAAACAACTTTCTTTTCGTAGGCTACACCAAAGTTGTCGAGGACTTCGGCTGTTTTTTGCATGGTTGCCCAGTCAGATTTTGAGCCCATGATGATGGAAATTACTGTTTCATAGTTAATAATATCCTTTTCTTTTTGATAATGGTCTTAGGGTGGGAACGAGCTAAAACCGTTTCATTCCCAAACTTTGAACTAAGGTCTCAAAGTTTCGGCACAGAACAGATGCTGTTCTGGTCCTTTCTACGGCGACCATTATCGGGTTTGAGACTGCGTCGCCTTTTTCTTATATCTTTATCTAATTGCCTTGCTTCCGATATCGGTCGGTAAAAGAGGCCTTCTGTGTATTTGTTTGTCGAGTTGGCTGTAGATGGTGTTTTGGACTTCTTTGACGGTGTCTGCTGTGGTGACGAGCATGTAGACACGTCCTCCGTTTGAGAGGAGGTCTTGGCCATTTTCAGCGAATTTAGCACCAGCATAGTAGTGATGATGTCGCCTTCTGTCTTGGTAGGAAGTTTGACACCCGTTTCTCATAAGCGAGTGGATAGCCGTTTGATGCTACAACTACGCCCAGTGTCACACCCTTGTCCGTCCGAGTAATGGCTGGCTCTTACCATCCAAAATATCAGTGAGGTTTTGAGCAAAGTCAGATGTCAAACGAGGCAAGATGATTTGCGTTTCCGGATCGCTCAAAACGAGCATTAAACTCTGATGACTTTAGGGCCATCAGCTGTTAAGATAATGCCAGCATAAAGAACACCAAGATATGGACGACCTTCTTTGATCATACCTTCAAGAACTGACTTCGACAATGGTGTCAACCGCCATTTCAACCACGCTCTGTGGCAAGTGAGGAACTGGCGCATAGGCACCCATCCCACCAGTGTTAGGTCCCTTGTCGCCATCATAGGCACGTTTAGGATCCTGAGCCGTTGGCATGATGTAGAACTTGTCACCATTGACAAATACAAAAAGTGAAAATTCCTCTCCTAAAGAAAACTCCTCGATAAACACACGCGCACCGCTGTCACCAAATTTATTGTCCAAGAGCATCTCGTGAGCAGCTCTCGACCGCTTGCTCCACTGTCTCAGCAACGACAACACCTTTCCCAAGAGCCAAACCATCCGCCTTGACGACGATTGAGCGCCTTTCTTCGATATAGGCCTGGCTTCCTCGAAATCTGAAAATGTGCCATAGGCTGCTGTCGGAACGCCGTACTTGACCATGATTTCCTTAGCAAAATCCTTGGACCACTCCAGCTCAGCCGCAGCTTTGGTCGGACCAAAAGCCTTGAGACCAGCTACATTGAAATCATCTACAATCCCAGCTGCAAGGGCATCATCTGGGCCGATAAAGGTCCAAACAATATCGTTGGCTTTTGCAGAAGTCAATCAGCTTAGAATGTTCGAAATAGAGATATTTACCAGATCCAAACCATCTAATGTCATCCCATCATTCCCAGGTGCCACGAAAACTTTCTCAACGTCTTTAGACTCTAATAACTCTTAGCAATCGCATGCTCACGACCACCTGAGCCAACAACCAACAGTTTCATCTCTCAACCTCTTTTGCGAATTATTTATTAAATTATATCATAAACGTTCGTTTTAATCCAATTATATTTGCGAGTAAAATACAACATCGAGTAAACTTACTGAACCTATTTCATTTTTAGCCTTTTTAAAACATTCAATACCGCCTCATTATAAAACAAGGCGGCATTGAGTACGGAATATCTCTAAAAGTATGTAGAAAAGCTTCATTAGGTATTAAAGCTTACCAGCTATAGAAATATGATTTATTCGTTTCATCCTTATATCGGTTACCTCAAAACAATCCGGCGTAAATATAGGCCAAATTAGATCCTTCGGGATTCATAACGCTGCGAATTCAATTCCTTGATAAATTAATTCTCCAGAAATTGGTTTGGTTAGAGATTTCACAAAATCAGCTATATATTGAGTAGGGATATAATCTAGAATATCATCAGAATTTCTCATTACTCGCCCCATCTCAGAATCAATCTTTTTAGATTTTTATTAATCGCTAATTCAGCAAGATCATCAATAATACCATCTTGAAAAGGGCTAATTTCAATTATTTTTAAAATCAATGACTGTTATTGCAGACTTCAACTTAAAAAGTGCCACATACATGATCACATAAACCTGTTCTTGTTTTCATGTATTGTTGTCGTCTCTGAATCACCTAAATAGTATTACAACCCTTTTGGATTAGCTCTTCCATCGGCCGATTTACCTTTTAGGAGGTGCCCCTATCCCTTCTGATTCAAATGGTTTCCCGTCTTTTTGAAATCCCGCACCTATAGAACTGTTCTCCTTCTGAATAAGTCTTTGAATAGCTACAATACTTTCTTAGAATGCATTTATTAATTTGATTTGAATGAAAACGATTGTTATATTTAATGTCGTCAACAAAATCTTCCCAACTCTTACTGAACAATGAATGATCTTTTAAATAAATTGGGTCATACATCTGCTTTACTCCAACAGGGTGCGTTAACAATTCAGGACTTTTCTTCAAATAGATTTTTACAAATCTCAGAAAGCATTTGAGTGAATCTTGAACTCCTCTTTAGTAGTAAATATATTCCAATTTGTAGCTATTTCTGTTTTTAGAAGCGTTTCTTGCCCAACTGGGAAATTTTCTATTTTATCTACTGGAGAAAAAATAGAAACGAGAGAGCTCAAAAATGGAATTAAATAGTCGTCACACTGTGTATCATAAACACAAACATTATTATTTGAACAAATGTCACAGCTAGCTTGCCTTTCAGCTATATTAACTTCGTTTTTTAGAATCTCATCTGCAAAACAATCTTTACAAATTTTCATTCACTGTCTCCACTGATCCGGTCAAGATACTTACTAACCAATTCAATATGATGCATAATGGACAATTTCTTTACTGTGCCAAGACCAGGATAAGAACCCTGTTTTATACAATTTTTCAAATTCATTTTATCGCCAGTGTTCTTTCCACTAGGCCCTCGTTGACAAATGTAATTAATTTTTCAAGTGCTTCCTTAAACTTACCAGCTGGGTTTGTTGGATCTTGGTTTGTTTCTGATACAAAATGGTGAATTCTTAGATTTTCATCAGAATCAAAATAAACGATGTGGATAGCAACAGCATAAGGAGCAAAAACCTGATTCACTATACTCCTCTCCTACAATGGAATAGTCAGAAAATCCCTTGTATTCATCTTTCTATAAAATATTTATGATCATCTGAGAAGAATTCATCATCTTTGTCTGAATAATCTGTATTTCTTGCTAATTTAACAAAAATTGTCACTAATCTTGACTTTATTTCCTGAACTTCTTTTTTAGTCTTCCTATTTCTGAAATAAAATTATACGCCGTCTCTTGTTCCCTAATTTTTATTATATCCTTGTAAATCATCAGGCTTCTTACATACTGTTATTTGTTTGCCAATATCTGAAATAGACTTGAAAATTTTCTTCTAAACTATAATCCTTACTCATCAACGAAACATAATAAAAATTCTCACTTTCATCAATCAAACTATCCAATCGAGTAGCAAAGATTACTTTTAGAAAAATCGCTATATTCCTCCAAAAAGATCCTACACCTGGATTCATTACAATAGAACATTTCTGCCTCTTATCTTTAAAAACCCTCCAAAGTACTTACCAGTGTAGGAGATAATCTTACCGGTTCAATAATTGGAATTACAGCCTTCCTAATTTATTATTTTTCTAACAATTCTCTAAGAGCAATCAACTCATACTGTCTTCCTCTCAAATACGGAAAAATACATATAAATACTCCTTTATTCATTTAAAAACTGCTTTAATGCCTTAAAATCCTTAGGGTTTTAAAAATTCATGAAATACACCAAAAATTTAAGCTCATAGGAACATCTGCAAATAAATCTTTATCTATTGAAATTCTCTTCTTCAATTCCATAAGAAAATCCGAATAAAACTGTTCCAATGGAATCTTTTTGGTTAATAATTTACAAACGTCATAATACTCAAATTGAGACACATCTGGTAACGAATTAAAATGTTTCTCAATAATGTTTTCATATTCCCCTTACGAAGTATTTTAAAAATTATTTCCCTATCTAAATCAGTATTGTACTTCTCTGGTTTAATTATTGTTTTAATTTTACTGTTTCTTTGGAGCACATAAAGACCTACAGGTTTTTTAACAACTTAATCTTCTCCAAAGCTAAATTTACATCTCATGAGTAACAATTGCAACATGATTAAAATGCTCTATAGTATTCTGTGATTTGATTTTCTAACCTGTCAAAATTATCAAATTCAGTTTTGATTTCATATACTACAGCTTTTCCATTTATTAAAATAAAAATCTGGCTTTGCATTTCCAACAGGTATTTCAGTCAAAGCAGTAGTAGTATTTATACTATGTACCCCTAATAATAATTTATTTAACAACGTATTTTTATAAAAATATTCATTTCTATACGATTGAGAGAGTTTCATATAAGTATTTTTGAATTATAGACAAATTATTACCTAATTTATGATGCTGCGATACACACTCAAAAATTGGATCTTTTTATTTTTGTACGAGGTTTTTTTATAGTATTTCTGGAAAAATCTATTTATTAAATAATTTTAATTTCCAAATTAATCCCTCCCTTAATTTCGCCCTTCTAACATCTCATTATATCAAAAATATCTACTTCTAACACGATTTATGATAACTTTATTTATCACCTTTATTCTAAAATTATGATGTTTTTCTAACCTACCAACAAGTTTCGCTTCTCATAATTTTTATTAATCTATTACTTAATTTCAAAAAGGAAAGAAACTGTTTTCTCAATAGACTTCCCTGCGAAACTAAAAATCCTAGTTCACGGTTGATAATGCCAGTAATCAAATTCATTCGTAATCCAAACCGTTTGCGTCGATTTCGATAGGTTGTTGAAAATATTTTAAACGTTTTTACTTTGGCAAAAATATTCTCAACCTTGATTCTCTCTTTAGATAGCACATGGTTATAGGCTTTATCTTCAAGAGTTAGTGGCTTAAGTTTGCTTGATTTCCTCGGAGTTTGCGCTTGTGAATATATCTTCATGAGTCCTTGATAACCACTGTCTGCCAAGATTTTACCAGCTTGTCCGATATTTCTGCGACTCATTTTGAATAATTTCATATCGTGGCAATAGTTCACAGCGATATCCAATGAAACAATTCTCCCTCGGCTTGTGACAATCGCTTGAGCCTTCATAGCATGGCATTTCTTTTTACCAGAATAATTGGCTAGTTGATTTTTTTAGGACGATTGATTTTTACCTCTGTTGCATCCACAATCACCGTATCCTCAGCACTAAGATGAGTTTTTGAAATCGCAAAGCCACTTTGAATAAGAGTTGCTTCAACCCATTGACTCCGACGGATTAAGTTGCTTTCGTGAATGCCAAAATCAGCCGCAATTTGTTCATAAGTGCGGTATTCTCGCATGTATTGAAGAGTAGCCATGAGGAGGTCTTCTAGGCTTAATTTGGGTTTTCGTCCACCTTTTGCGTGTTTACGTTGATAAGCTGTTTCTAACACAGCTAACATCTCTTCAAAAGTAATGCGCTGAACACCAACAAGGCGCTTAAAGCGTGCATCAGTTAATGGTTTACTTGATTCATAATTCATAGTTTTATTGTATCATATTTTGTTTCGCAGGAAGTCTAATGTCATTAAGTTATAGTGGATTGAAATAGGATATGAACAGAGAGATTAGGAAAGTCAAACTAATTTCTAGAAATATTTTTAGCAGTTATAGTGTACTGTTCTAGATTCAAACTACCATAATTTTTTGACAGTGATTTCCCGCCCATTCCCTAGAATTGTACGAATCATGGTTTCTAGTGATAAACTTCTTTTACGAGTAAAGGCCTGCTCATCTTGTTTGACGAACTCAACTTTTTGACCAATGACAGTCTGAATACTCTTATTCAAGTGGGCTTTTTATCTGTTTTATCATAGGAAACACCTCCTTAACTATAGTTTATCACATTAAAAAGAAACCCAAATACAGAAAGAGTCGTATTTGAATTTCTTAACTTAATGACATTAGACTTCCTGCGAAACTAAAAATCCTAGTTCACGGTTGATAATGCCAGTAATCAAATTCATTCGTAATCCAAACCGTTTGCGTCGATTTCGATAGGTTGTTGAAAACATTTTAAACGTTTTTACTTTGGCAAAAATATTCTCAACCTTGATTCTCTCTTTAGATAGCGCATGGTTATAGGCTTTATCCTCAAGAGTTAGTGGCTTCAGCTTTGCTTGATTTCCTCGGAGTTTGCGCTTGTGAATATATCTTCATGAGTCCTTGATAACCACTGTCAGCCAAGATTTTTACCAGCTTGTCCGATATTTCTGCGACTCATTTTGAACAATTTCATATCGTGGCAATAGTTCACCGCAATATCCAATGAATCACTTCTCCCTTGGCTTGTGACAATCGCTTGAGCTTTCATAACATGGCATTTCTTTTTACCAGAATAATTGGCTAGTTGAGTAGGACGATTGATTTTTACCTCTGTTGCATCCACAATCACCGTATCCTCAGCATTAAGATGAGTTTTTGAAATCGTAAAACCACTTTTGAATAAGAGTTGAGTCAACCCATTGACTCGACGGATTAAGTTGCTTTTCGTGAATGCCAAAATCAGCCGCAATTTGTTCATAAGTACGGTATTCTCGCATGTATTGGAGAGTAGCCATGAGGAGATCTTCTAAGCTTAACTTAGGGGTTCGTCCACCTTTTTGCGTGTTTACGTTGATAAGCTGTTTTTAACACAGCTAACATCTCTTCAAAAGTAGTACGCTGAACACCAACAAGGCGCTTAAATCGTGCATCACTTAATGGTTTACTTGATTCATAATTCATAGTTTTATTGTATCATATTTTTGTTTCGCAGGAAGTCTATTGACTGTTTTTCTTCCCTTTCGTCTTCTTAATGTCTAAAATGTCTCACGCCTGTGAAGATCATGGTCAAGCCTATTTGTCCGCTGCTTCGATAGATTCTTGGTCACGGACGGACCCACCTGGCTGGATGATGGCCTTGATACCTGCTTTGGCGATTTCTTCCACATTATCCGCAAATGGGAAGAAGGCGTCTGAAGCAAGGACAGCTCCGTCAAGACGGGCTTTTAGCTTGGTCAATGGCAATACGGACGGAAGCCACGCGGTTGGTTTGACCAGGGCCAACACCAAGTGTCATGTGATCATTGGTCACGATGATCCCATTTGATTTGACGTACTTAATAGCCTTCCAAGCAAACTCAAGGGCAGTCGCTTCTGTTTCAGTTGGTTGGCGCTTAGTCACCACCTGCCAGTCAGCTGGGCTTTCTTTGATCACGTCTTGATTTTGAACGAGGAGGCCACCGACAACACCTGTGTATTCTGCTTCCACTTCGCTAGCATCTTGAGCGTCAAATGGCAAGGCAAGAATACGCAAGTTTTTTTCTTTTTATTAGTCAAAATAGCTAGCGCTTCATCCGTATAGCTTGGTGCAATGATGATTTCAAGGAAAACACCATGCATTTTCTTAGCTGTCGCAGCATCTACTTCACGGTTGAGAACGACAATACCACCGAAGATAGAAACTGGGTCAGACTCATAAGCATAATCCCAAGCAGTTTCGATATCATCAGCTTGACCGATACCACATGGGTTCATGTGCTTCAAAGCCACAACGGTTGGACGGTCTTTGAAATCACGGATAATACGAATAGCGGCATCAGCGTCACGGATATTGTTGAAGGACAATTCTTTACCGTTCAGTTGTTTAGCAGAAGCAATTGAGTAAGCCGTTGGTAAACCTTTTTGGTAGAAGTCTGCATCTTGTTGAGGGTTTTCACCGTAACGCATTGGTTGTAAGGTCATAAGTCAAAGTAAGTTTTTCAGGTTTTGTTTCACCCACTTGAGCTGTGAAGTATTCTGCGATTAAGGCATCATAGGCTGCTGTGTGGCGGAAGACTTTTGCTGCCAAACGTTGGCGAGTTTCATAGCTTGTTTCGCCGTTGGCTGCCAATTCGTCCAAAACCACAGCATAGTCAGCAGGGTCTACCACAACTGTTACGCTAGCGTGGTTTTTAGCTGCTGAACGAAGCATAGATGGACCACCAATATCGATGTTTTCAACGGCATCTGCGTAGTCACGTCTGGTTTAAGGGATTGTTTCCTTGAAAGGATAGAGATTGACTACCACAAGGTCGATCAATTCGATCTTATTGTCCTTAGCAGCCTCTAGGTGACTATCAAGGTCACGACGAGCGAGGAGCCCGCCGTGGATATTTGGGTGGAGGGTCTTGACACGACCATCCATCATTTCTGGGAAACCAGTCACATCGTCAATGGCGATAGTGTCTACCCCAGCATTGTCAAGGGCAACTTTAGTCCCACCTGTTGAGATAATATCCCAACTGAGTTTTTGAGTTCTTGGGCAAATTCAACAATGCCCGCTTTGTCTGAGACAGAAATAAGTGCTCGTTTCATTGTCATTTCTCCTTGATTTAATTAGTTGAGTATAATTCTATTTTTTTCAAAAACTATATCATCTTTTTCATTTTTAAAGACTGCGTAGACAAATTTTTGACTGGAATTCTTTAAACTCAATATTCTTTGAATAAAATCATCACTAAATTCTATCACTTCCTGTGAAATAGAGTTACCCTTAAATATATAATATTTATCACTATATGGTGAATCATCTATAGTAAAATATTCAGTATTCTTTTCTTGAGGCTTCCTATACTGAGACCAATAAATTTCAATACCCCATCTCCATTAGACCTATTCCTAATAAAGATTTGATACCTTGCATGTTCTTCATTACTTGATTTACTTGATTTGATAATAATTTCAAATCTAGGTTTGGAGTGGAAAATTATAATTATATATGGTAATTCCAGTACTTATTAAAAGAGATCATCAAAGAAATCCAAGCTACGACAGCTCCTGAGTTCCATTTTTACACTACCCTACACTCGAAATCAAATTTCATCTACAGATTTCCTCTCCACTCCTAATCCATCCAGAACTTCCGGATACAACTTGTACTCTGCCTCATGAATCTGAGCTTCAAAACCGTCAATGGTATCATCAGCCAGTCGCGGCACACGCACTTTGCTTGATAACCTTGCCTGTATCCACACCTGAATCCACCCAATGAATGGTCACTCCGCTCTCTGCAACACCTGCATTCCAAGCATCCTCAATACCATGAGCGCCTGGAAATTCAGGGAGAAAAGCTGGGTGAATATTGATGATACGGCCTTCATAAGCTGCTAACAAGGTTGGACCGACGATTTTCATGTAACCTGCAAGACAAACCAAGTCAATCTGGTGTTCATCTAAGAGTTCGACGATGGCTCCTTCATAGTCTGCCTTATTCTCAAACTCTTTAAGTTCAAAGGCATAGATAAAAACCTCTAGCTTTTCTGCACGCTCAAGTACATAGGCATCCCGGTGATCTGAAAAGACAAATTCTGCGAAATTGTTCTGCAATCACCTGAAAAGTTTGAGCCGTTGCCAGAGGCAAAAACAGCAATCTTTTTAGCCATTATTTTATCACCACACTTGTATCTGTCTTCTTGACAATCCGACCGATTTCATAAACTGGTTCGTCGAGAAGTTCTTTTGACACGCTCTACATTTTCTGGTTTCACCGCAAGCATGAGACCAATCCCCATGTTGAAGATTTCAAACATTTCTTCATGTTTGATTTGACCATATTTTTCAAGGGCTTTGAAAAATTGGAAGGACCGGGACTTTGCTTTCGTCAATTTCTGCAGCCAAATCATCTGAGAACATCCGTGGGACATTTTTCCGATGAAACCACCACCTGTGATATGGGCAATCCCGTTAACCAATTCTTCTTTGATGAGTGGCAAAGCAGCTTTGACGTAGATACGAGTTGGTTCCGAGTAGGACTTCCTTGAGTTTCTTGCCTTCCAATTCTGGGAGGACTTCTCACCTGTATAATCGGCAAAGACACGACGTACAAGCGAGTAACCATTTGAGTGAATACCGCTTGAGGCAAGTCCAAGAATCACATCGCCTGCAGCTACTTTTGAACCATCGATGATTTGAGATTTTTCTGCAACACCGACTGCGAAACCAGCCAAGTCATAGTCGTCTTCGCCATACATACCAGGCATTTCAGCCGTTTCACCACCGATGAGGGCCGCACCTGCTTGTACACAACCTTCAGCCACACCAGCAACCACTTGTTCTAGTTTAGCTGGTTCATTTTTACCAGTCGCCACATAGTCTAGGAAGTAGAGGGGCTCCGCGCCTGCAGCGATGATATCGTTGACACACATAGCCACACAGTCTTGACCGATAGTATCGTGTTTGTCGTACTTGATAGCAAGCATGAGCTTGGTTCCAACACCGTCAGTTCCTGAAATCAAAACTGGCTCTTTAACACCTGTTTTTGAAAGGTCGAACATGCCACCGAAACCACCAAGAGCTCCCATGACACCTGCTCGCTCCGTACGTGCAACGTGCTTTTTAATTCGTTCAACAACTTCATAACCCGCTTCAACATCCACACCAGACTGCGCATAAGCATTTTTATTCGTCATTTTATTCATTCCTTTTCTTTAATCGAGAGTCTTTAGCCGTCTAGTTGTAAAAACTGATCTTGTCATCTAAACTTCTACGATATTCTTCTTCATAGTCATGAGAGGAGTTGGATATTTCCCCATCAAGTAAGCCACACAGAGACCGCCATTTGGCGCATCTGTTTCAATCCCAATAGAG
>BNJU01000418.1_pt1 | contig 16911 bp, 14 predicted proteins | sample 8539281 | NCBI WGS metagenome assembly BNJU01 (sample SAMD00202456, study PRJDB9452) | human saliva metagenome | isolation source: human saliva | place: Japan
TCTTAAATTACGTATTAGATGCTGAGTAATCAGTGGGTCGATGAGACGATAACAGCTTGTCTCAATCGGTTACTTTCCGTATCCTTGTTTCTCTTTTTCCTATCAAACCAAGATTATCTTAATATTATGTTTAACCAATGGATATAAAAGATTTTTTGATCTTAGATACTTTTTCCAAAAGTGTTATGAAGCTTGCTTCCTTGAGAATTGTGCAGTGAAAGAGGATTGTCTTCACCATTTATATTTCAAGTTACAACCAGCTTCCAATACATGGGGAGATGCAATCTTTCCCTCGGCACTTATGCCCGAAAACCTTATCAATGGTCGTTGCAGAATGTTTCATGTGAAGAGACTTGTCACTTGTTATGCAGGTTTCATTCATTTCTTTGATGAGGTAAGACGCAAGGACTTACCCTCTCTTCGCAATGAAGTCTATTCATATTTCCGAGGACGTAGTAATTTCTATCGTTATGGCAATGCCGAAAGAGGCTATCTTTATACGCAGTCAATGGCAGACGATGTGAAAGCGTTATTTATGGAGTATGGCTATAACGAACCTAAATACGAACGGACATTCAAATCAATAGTCTTTTACGAGTAGGTATTGATACTGTCTTAATTTAATGTCCTATTCATTTAAGCATGATAAAAATGTTCTTATATTTTTGTCCGGCAGCTCCGGACAGTTTTTCCGACATCCCCGGACAATCATTCCGGCTACTCCGGACATGTTGTCCGGAGGTCTCGGACAATATGTCCGCAAATCTCGGATTTATCTTTTAGACAACTTTCTTATAGTTAAAATACAGGTGCTTATTATTAATGCAGAAAAAGTCCTAATTTGTAGACTTGGCTCAAACGGTTTTAACTATATAGAAATTGAATTATCTAAAATAAAAAGTATTTTAAGATTATAATATAGCTATTACAATTTGCCTTTTATATATATAGATTGTAGAACTATGAATAAAGATATTATAACAGTAACATCACCATTGTTACCAAATCTTGATGAGTTTACAGAATCTCTTAAAGAAATCTGGGAGAGTAAGTGGATAACAAATAATGGACAGTTTCATCAGAAATTAGAAGCTGCTTTAGCTGAATATCTAAAAGTCCCATACGTTAGCTTGTTCACAAATGGAACTTTACCGTTGCTAACAGCTCTCCAAGCTTTTGCGTATAACAGGTGAAGTTATAACGACACCTTATAGTTTTGTTGCAACAACTCATGGCCTATGGTGGAATGGTATCAAGCCTGTATTTGTTGATATTGATCCATCTACAGGCAATATAGATCCCCAAAGGATAGAGGCAGCAATAACACCACGTACAACAGCTATCCTTCCTGTTCATGTGTATGGTAAACCATGCGATACAGAAGCTATTCAATCAATAGCAGATAAATATGGTTTGAAAGTGATATATGATGCAGCACATGCCTTTGGTGTTGAAGTGAATGGGGAAAGTTTGTTGAATGCTGGTGATATGAGTACACTGAGTTTTTTCACGCCACAAAGGTATTTTAATACAATTGAAGGTGGTGCAATGGTGATGCATGATGAAAAGACCAAGCAACGCATAGATTATTTGAAGAACTTTGGTTTTGCTAATGAAGTTGAGGTGGTTGGTCCTGGTATCAATAGCAAGATGGATGAGATTCGTTCAGCTTATGGCTTATTAAACCTAAAGCAAGTTGATGCTGCTATTGCAGCGAGACAGAAGGTGGCAGTAGCTTATCGAGAGGCTCTACGGAATGTTGATGGTATTTCTTTTTGGGATGATATGCCTGGTGTTCGTCATAACTACAGTTACTTCCCAATTTTTGTTGATGCAGAGAAGTATGGCATGACACGTGATGAGCTTTATATGAAGATGAAAGACCAAGGTGTATGGGGACGTCGATATTTCTATCCACTTATCAGTGAGTTTTCTACATATCGTGGTTTGGAGAGCTCTCGCCCTGAAAATCTGCCTAATGCACACATGATGGCTGACACAGTTATATGTCTACCTATGCATCATGCACTAACTGAGGCGGAAATAGATAAAATTATAATGGTAATTTCAAAAAGCTAAGGGATGGAAAAATAAATGATATTCTATATACAGAGCAAGGAAGTTTGACAGCTTTTTCTGCCTCAACTGCGAAAAGTGGTATGAGAGAGGAACGTATAGAATATATGACAAAGGTTGTTTTATGTGTTGCAAAATTGTTACGGTTACCATTAGATAAGACTATTAAACTAATTAAAGAACACTGATCTTTTCTTCTCTTTTAGAAAAATTCATATAGAGTGCGAAGAGAGCGTGGAATAGATTATATTGCAAAGAGTATATATAGAGCTTTTAAAGCCTTGCTTATGAAACTATACCATGGCACCTCTGAAGAATTCAGAAACTCCCTAATATCGTTATGTGTAAACCAATGACTGATTTTTGGGAAGGGGTTTTATCTATCTTCAGAAATAAAATTGGCAAAAGATTGGAAAAAGTTTTCACCTAATCATCATGTTTTGATTTTTCGATATCGTTCTATCTGACATAAATACATGTAAGTTGCGAATTAAACGTTTCAATAAAGCGGATAAAGAATGGGCAAAGTTTATTTATAACAATCGGAGAGGAAAATGTAAAAGTAATAGATATGATTTAGTAATTGGACCAATAGCTGATAATGGTATTGAAGTGTTATTTCAAGAATTAGAGCATGGAAATAAAACAAATGAAGAGTGGGAAAACTTGGCAAAAATTATCTTTAAGAAAGTTCTCTTCTATTCAGTATTCTTCAAAACAGATATGGCATTGAAACTTTTAAAGTATGAAACAAAAAGAGTTGATAATGACAGTTTAATAATCCTTCATCTAAATACAATGATGTCTTATTTAATTAATAAGAAACGTTGTACTTTATGGGGACGCAATGGAATTAGTTCTATTGTCAAAGACTTATCATGCGCTTCTTACTGATAAACTTTATCGGAATCAAGGAAGCTTATATGTTTTAAACGATTTTATTGCAGAGTATAATCAAGCCTTACAAGCATAATGAACAAACAAAAAAAACTGATGCTTCTCGGAGGTATTCGTTATCTCCTACCTGTTATAGAAGCAGCACATCGTCATGGTTACTATGTCATTACCGTGGATTATGTTCCTGAAAATATTGCTCATCAATACTCGGATGAGTTTCATAATGTTAGCATTCTTGACAAAGATGCGGTTTTGCAATTAGCACAGGAACTTAATATAGATGGAATATTATCTTTTGGTGTAGACCCTGGTGTAGTAACAGCTGCGTATGTAGCTGAAAAGATGGGACTTAGCTTTCAATGTTCTTATGATTCTGCTTGTATCTTACAGGATAAGTCACGATTTCGTCAGTTCTTAAAAGATAATGATTTCAATGTACCCAATGCAAAGGGTTATTCCTCAAAAGAAGAAGCTCTTGCTGATATAGCATATTATAACTGGCCTATTATTGTCAAACCAGTTGATTCTGCAGGAAGCAAAGGGGTTACGCGTGTCGATGAACTAGGGCAACTCTCCTCAGCTATTGATTATGCTCTGAGTGAAAGTCATAATGGGAATTTCATTATAGAAGATTTCTTAGAGAAAGAAGGTAATTCTTCTGATTGTGATGGGTTTAGCATAGATGGTAAGTTGGTGTTCTGTTCGTTCGATGATCAATTATTTGATGCTAAAGCACTTAATCCTTATACTCCAGCTGCTTATACTTGGCCATCAACGATTCCGCAATGGGCACAAGAAGAATTGATGAGTGAATTACAGCGTTTGATGTCATTGCTTAATGTTAAAACAGGAGTTTATAATATTGAAACACGTCTATGTAAGAATGGCAAGCCATATATAATGGAGCTTGCTCCTCGAGGTGGAGGCAACAGACTATCAGAGATGATGAAGTATATCTCAGGTCAAGACCTCATAGATAACTGTGTTCGTGCTGCTGTTGGTGATTCTATAGACGAAATCCATCAGCCAGATTATGATGGATATTGGGCAGAAATCATCTTACATTCTGAAAGAGATGGTGTTTTTCAGAGTATAGAGATAGATAAAACGGTAGAAGAGCGTTTTCTTATAGAGAAAGATATCTGGGTAAAAGCAGGAGATAAAGTGCAAGGTTTTACGGGAGCTAATACAACAATAGGAACATTAGTTTTAAGATTTAATACTAATGAGGAAATGACATATTGCTTGTCTAATCAGGAAAGGTGGATCAAAAATTATTGTATTATGAGACAAAAAGCTATTGGTGGATATTTCTCGTTAGAGTTGCCATATAATGAATATGGAGAATATCATCGTGATGCTATAAGATTAAATACTGGACGTTATTGTTTAGAGTATGTCTTAAGAGTAAAAAGTACACGAAAGTATATTTACCATATTATATGTGTGATGCTGTCTTACAAACCAATTAATAAATTAGGGTTAGACTATCAATTTTATCACATAGATAAATATTTTCATATAGCGGAAGTATTACATCCTAAAAAGATGAAGTTATTTTTATATTGTAACTATTTTTGGTTTAATGGATGAGTATGTAAAAATAGTTACTGATAGGTATGCCCCTAACATCATAATAGATAATACACAGGCCTTTTTTAGTCGACCAGCTTCCAGAAATTGACACTTTTTATACTTGTAGAAAGTTCTTTGGCGTTGCCGATGGGGCTTATCTTTATACTGATAAAGAGGCTGATTTTGATATTCTGCAAAGACTATTCATCTTCGAGGATGTTATATCTGCTTAATCGGCTGATATATCAGCTGAAAAAGCGTTTGAAGAGTATCATATAAGTGAAAACTTATTAGATTCTTCAGGATAAGAAAAATGTCAAAAATCAGTGAGAATATACTGAAATCAATTGACTATAAAAATCGTAGAAAAAAACGGAGGAAGAATTTTTTATTACTCAATGATGCATTGAAAGAAAAAAACATTGTCGAAATCAATTTAGATAGTCTTGCTGTTCCAATGATTTATCCTATGTGGGGTATAAATAGACAACTAAAGAGAACTACTAATAAAAAAATAAAGTTTATATAGCAACATATTGGCCGAATGTTATGAAGTGGGCTACATCTGATTCTATAGAATGTCAACTTGTTAAAGAATTAATACCTCTACCTATCGATCGAAAGATATGGGAGAGATGATATGGAAAGTATCATTAAATACGTATAGTATGGGAATAATAACCTTGCATTATTATTTGATTTTTATATTTTGATTATGCCAAAGTATGTGTAAAGATAAGATATCAACAGAAGAGAGCTCTTTGAAGGAGAAAGCTATAAATGGTGTCAAGTGGACCTTTGTGGATCAAGTGGGATCATAGGTATTAGTTTTATTGTGGGAATTGTTTTAGCCCTAGTTTGCTTGAACCATCAGAGTATGGATTAATAGGTATGGTTACTATTTTTACAGCAATAGCTACAGTCTTTACAGATAGCGGTTTTGGTCAAGCTATGGTACGCAAATCAGACTTAACAGAAGAAGATAAACTTACTGCATTTTGGTTTTAGCAGTAGTATGGGTTTATTTATATACATATTACTCAGCACCTATGTTGCCATCTTTTATAAAGAATCACAACTTACTAGTATTTTTACGTGTCACAAGTATCCCTATTTTTATTTAGTGGGTTACTTACCATTCCAAATATAATCTTTACACGTGAGATTAACTTTAAAGTAATAACTAAAATATCTATTTCTAGAGCAATAATAAGTGGTTGTGTTGGAATATATATGGCTATAATGGGTTACTGGTGTTTGGGCACTTATTGTTCAGAATCTTATTTCATATCTTATAGCAATCATATTATTTAACTATTTTTGTCGATGGAAAATAAAGATTATTTTTAGTAGACTGTTTTCACTATTTATGGGGCTTTGGTAGTAAGATGCTTATATCAAGTCTCTTAAATACAATATATAATAATTTATATCAGATTGTTATTGGGAAATTCTACTCAGCAGCAGACTTAGGACAATATCAGCGGGGACAAAGCTATTCAGGACTCTTTTTCAAATACTTTAACGCAAGTGGTACAACGTGTTAGTTTTCCAACGTTAAGTAAAATACAAAATGACGCAGAGCGTCTGAAATATGGATATCAAAAATTATTAAGATGTCGATGTTGGTATCTTGTTTAGGAAGTATGGCATTAGCTGCAATGGCAAAACCACTAATTGTTGTTCTTATTGGTGAGAAATGGATGCAAGCTGCGGATTATCTTCAGATTATAAGTTTAGGGGCTTTTACTTTTATCCAGCACATGCCATAAATCTAAATGTGCTGACAGTTATGGGGCGTTCTGATTTATTTCTTAAGATTGAAATAATATCATCGGCATTTTCCTATTGTAATTGGTATCTTCTTTGGTATTAAAGTTATGCTTTGGGGTGGTGTAATAAGTAGTTTTTGTGCTTTGCCGTGAATGCCCACGAATCTAAAAACTTATAAATTACTCCTTTGAAGAGCAATTTCGAGATATAATTCCTTTCATAGTAATTTCGTTATTCATTGCTGCTTTTGTTTATTGTATATCATTACTATCAATATCGTTAGGTCTAGTAATAATATTGCAAAAGTGTTTTTATTTTTAGTCTCTCGTATTGTTATTTTCAATTAACAAAAATGTAGAATTTCTAGAACTAAAAATAATTATTAATTCCTTAAGAAAATGATTAGATTAGTACATGTCATAAAAGATAATAAATTTATTAATAGTACATATAGAGGTATTCAACTCCTTAAGTAGAACAGATTTGATTTGTAAATACGTTTTTATTACACAGGATAGACAATATACTTTTCAAAAATCTAAAAGAAATTGTTTCAAGTATTGATGTATTGCATGAATCTGAGTTCTTAGATTATCTCAACCAAAATTCAATAAATGCTATTATGCTTTCATGGATTGAATTTGGTGGATACTTACCTTATATAAACAATAGTATAAAGATTTTCTGGTTTGCATGGGGATATGATATATATTCTTATCCTTCGCACAATCCTTTTTATTCCATTAAAAGCTTTTATAAACCTTTTAACAAAAAGATATTCGAGAGATACTTTTTCTCAATCAGTTAAGAATTTTGCATGGAAAAATTTGATACTTTAGTAAATATAAAAATAAAGCGTGCTATAAGTAGAATTGATTATTTTTCAGGTATTATTCTGATGAATATATGCTAATGAAGAAAAATCATTATTTCAAAGCTAAAGAGGTTGTTTTTAATTATTTCTCTATAGATGATGTCTCATATGATGATATTAACCAACCTTACTGTGGAGGTAATGCTATTCAGGTCGGTAACTCCGCAAATCCAACAAATAATCATATAGATTTATATAAGTCTGTTTCAAAAGCTTAATTTAGATAACACAAAAAGTATATTCATTCTTAAGTTATAGTGGTCCCCAATTTTATATAAATAATGTAGAGAAATATGGTGAAAAGTTCTTTGGATCAAACTTTGTAGCTATAACAGATTTCTTGTCTTATTCTGAGTACACAAAAATCGTACAAGAATGTAGTGTTGTTGTTATGGGACATATTCGGCAGCAGGCTATGGGGAGTATATACACTTCTATTTGGTTGGGCTGCAAAGTTTTTATATGAAGATTCTATCGCATATAAATATTTAAAAACGTCTAGGATTTCTAATTTTTACTATTGAAAAAGATTTAACAAAAAGGAATAGAACGAACATTGTCGAATGCAGAAAAAACTATATAATAGGAAAAATATTTAGAATATCATTCTAAAGAAAAACATTTTGAAAAATTTAAATAAGATAATAGATTTGATAGATAATGTTACGAGTTGATAATAAGACATTAAAAAGAATGTTGTAGTTTGTACAGCATGTAATTTCATGTCCTTTTTGGTGCTGTAAAAATGGGCCCAGATGCGTTGGGGTTCAAATATCCAGTAATAAATAATGATCCATGTACAAATTGTGGTAAATGTTTTTAAGGATTGTCAATTGTAAAGTCCTATAAAGGTTTTTAATGATTTTGAGGAACCACTTGTATATGCTGCTCGATTTAAAGATGAAAAAGAAATTAAGAGAAAGTCAAAGTGGTGGTGTGTTTTCTGCAATTGCAGACTAATACTTGCAAGAGGTGGTGTTGTTTATGGTGTTGTTATTCTGAAAACTATAAAATTAGTCATTGTAAATAACAAAGAAAGAGGCGTTAAATTCATAAAGGGCTCTAAATATGTACAGAGTAACTTGGATGGTATATTTTTAGATGTAATTAATGAATTAAAAATGATAAGCTTGTTTTATTTTTCAGGAGTACCTGCAAGTTGAAAACTTAAAGGTCAAAACAGAAAGACTTAAAAGAGGAAATTGATAACTATTGATATATTGTGCCATGGCGTTGGGGCTCCAAAAGGTGTGGGAGGATTATTTACATTATCTTGAAATTAAGTATTCTTCCTCTTTACAAAATGTAAATATGAGAAATAAGCTCTTAGGCTGGAAAAGGTGGAATAGAAACATATACCTTTAAAAAAATAAAAAGAGGATTATAACAGAGTCTTACCTTTTATCTCTATTTTTTCGCATTACATCCAAAGAGAGAGTTGTTTTAATTGTCCCTATACAAATTTAAAACGTGTGAGGATATTTTCATTAGGAGATTTCTGGCATTGGGAGAAAAACATCACATCAAGAATTTAGGGATAATAAAGGAATTTCTTTGGTTTTTAATTAACTCGTCAATAGGAAAAGAAATATTTGAGGAAGTATCAGGTTCTTTAGAAATAATACCAAGTAATACCGAAGAGTGTATGCAAAATGTTTTTAAGGAAAAGCGTAGAGCCAAATATTAAGCGTAATGTTTTTCTAAAAAGACTATAATAAAAAAAGGATTTAAATATGTAGCTTATAAATATGGAGATATAGGGATTTATTTATAAAACAAAAATCTTCATTGCAAAGATTTTTTTCAATGTTTAAACAATAATTATGAAAATAGGGAATTATTACTTTTCAATGTGCACATAATTATGGAGCAGTTTTACAAGCTTTTTGGCCTAAAAGAAGTTCTAAAATCATCAGGTAACTCTGTGAATATAATTAATTATAGACCACCATATAAAATTAATTCATATCGTAAGTTTAATCCAAGAAATTGGTTGTCAAAAATCCATATAAATGTATTATTCGTTTTTTTACAGAGATTATTGTTAAAACCAGACAAGAATTAAACGATGGTATGGTTTTTGAGCATTTTATGAATAAATATTTGGATTTGTGTCCGTATGATAAAGATGATGATTATTCTGCTTTTTCAAGCATTGGTATTAGGGAGTGATCAGATTTGGAATCCTGGTTTAACAGGTGGAAATTTTGATAAAGTTTATTTTGGTGGAAATGCTAAGTGTGACATTATTTCTTATGCTGCAAGCAGTAGATTTGATAGTTTAACGGAAGAACAAAAAGAGTTTTTCGAATGCGCTTCCTAAGTTAAAAGCAAGTTAGTGTAAGAGAAAGTTCTCAGCAAATTTATTGCAGCCTATAATTAACAAAAAGTATTTACGGTTGTCGATCCAACTCTTTTGGCAGGGAAAGATATATTTGACAAAAATAGCAATTTCTCCTAAAGAAAAGAAATATCTCCTTTTATATCAAATCGGTCAGTGGGACAAATTAAATGCGTTTACTGCTAAAATTGCTAGAAAATTAGATTTAGAAGTTATAGAGATAGTATCACACCCTATGATGCCTAGAAAAGGTCGAATTCAAACGGCGTCTCCATGTGAGTTTATAGGGTATTTTAAGAATGCCTCTTTTTGTAGTTACAACATCCTTTCATGGTTTAGCATTCTCATCATGTATAATAAACAGTTTTACTGCTTAAAAACAAAATACTAATGCTGATTTACGATTGTTATCTTTACTAAATAAGCTAGGACTTAATAATCGTTTTTAGAGCCAGACGAAGAACCAGCTTTTGATAATATTGATTTTTCTTAGCGTTAATGACAAAATAGAAAAGGAGGTTCTAATATTCTAAAGAATATTTGGATAATGCATTAAATTAAAAAAATAAAAATATGATAGAAAAAGATTAAAATAGCTGTTATTGGCTTTAGGGTTATGTTGGTTTGCCTTTGGCAAGATTATTCTCAACCAAGTTTAAGACTGTTGGTTTTGATATGAATCAGAGTCGAGTAGATGCGTTAATGGCAGGTCATGATGCTACATTAGAAGTATCAGATGAGTTATTACAGTCTGCTTTGAAAAATGGATTTGTCTGTACAACTAATCTGGAGGATATTAAAGACTGTAATTTTTATGTTGTAGCTGTACCAACGCCTGTTGACGTAAATAATCGTCCAGACTTGAAGCCTCTCTGGGGTGCAAGCGAAACTGTAGGTAAAGTTATTTCTAAGGGCGATATTGTTGTTTATGAGTCAACAGTGTATCCTGGTGTAACTGAAGAAGAATGTTTACCAGTTGTCGAGAAAGTTTCTGGCTTAACATTTAACAAAGACTTCTTTGCTGGTTATTCTCCTGAGCGTATAAACCCAGGCGATAAGGAGCATACTGTAGAGAAAATTAAAAAGGTAACATCGGGTTCTACTCCTGAAATTGCAGCTTTGGTAGATAATGTGTATAATGCAGTTCTTATTAACGGAACACATAAAGCACCTTCTATAAAAGTAGCTGAAGCTTCAAAGATTATTGAAAACTCTCAACGTGACGTTAATATTGCGTTTATGAATGAGTTAGCTAAGATCTTTAATGCAATGGGTATCGACACAAGAGATGTGATAGACGCTGCTGCTTCAAAGTGGAATTTCATTAAGTTGAATCCAGGTTTAGTTGGTGGTCATTGTATCAGTGTAGACCCTTATTATCTCATTCAAAAGGCACAGGTCTATGGAGTTTTGCCACGTATTATGTCTGCTGCACGTAGATTGAATGATGGTATGGGAGATTACGTTGCAAATCAGACTATCAAAATGATGAATAAGAAGGGTGCACTCGTCAAAGATTCTAATATCTTAATACTTGGTATCACCTTTAAGGAAAATTGTCCTGATGTACGTAATACTAAGGTTGTTGATATCTATTCTACATTGTCGGAATATACTTCAAACATTACGGTCTTTGACCCATGGGCTAATGTGGATAGGGTGAAGAAAGAATATGGAATTGATGCAGTTGAAACTTTGCCTAAAGATAAGAAATACGATGCGATTATTCTTGCTGTTTCTCACAAGCAGTTTGCTGATACAGACTGGAGAGAGAAATTAAATGAGAATGGTGTTATTTATGACGTCAAAGGCTTCTTAAATAGAGATATTGTTGATGGACGACTATAAATATAAACTTAGCATAATAATCCCAATGTATAACGCAGAGAAGTACATTGGGATTTGCTTAGACTCTATTCTTGGCTCCAATTTATTAAAAGAGGAGTATGAAATAGTTATTGTTAATGATGGATCACAGGATAAGTCTCCAGAGATTGCTCAAAACTATGCAGCAAAGTATTCCAATGTAACATACTTAACTCAAGAAAATCAAGGACAGAGTACTGCGAGAAATTATGGAATAAAAACTTGCAAAGGTGAATATGTTTGGTGTGTAGATGCTGATGATAAAGTTATAAGTGAGCAGTTGTCAAAGATTATTGAGCTTTTAGATGAATATAGAAATTTGGATATTCTGGCTATTCAACTTCAGAATGTAACAGAAGAAGGACAGTATTTAGATATTGAATGTAGTCAGCCTATGCTTGAGCACAATAAAGTTTTATCTGGCGTTGAGGCAATTCTTTCTGGTTATAATCCTTCTTCAATCTGTGCTTTAATTACAAAGAAGCAATTATTTATTGATAATAATATATTCTTTGTGAAGGGAATTACACATCAAGATGTTGAGTTGACATATAGACTTATGCCGTGTGCAACGAAAATGTTGTGTTTAGCTGATATAACTCCTTATCTGTATATATATCATCCAAATTCTACCAGCAAGTCATATGGTACCAGAGAAGAAGATAAAATACATTAAGGATGATATTTATATTATAAATTCTTTCCGTAGGTTAGCTTTTGTCTTTTCAAGGATATAAACCCTCAGTTATATAGTGTAATATTTAATCGAAGTCAGAATGTGCTGTTTGGTTTGGTATACTCTATATAAAAACAAAAAAAGAATGGGGAAAGCTTGGTATCAATTCTGTTATTATAGATGAATTGAAAGACAGTTATATCCAATGAAAGGACATTTTGATTCATTGAAGAAATCATTATTTGTAAAGTTGTTTTTGAATATTCCTTGTTTAATTAAATAATTTTATCACAAGTCGTTTAAAAAGTATAGAATAATATGAAAGTCACTATGATTTCTGTGATGATGCCTGCTGCGGAAAAATATCCGTGGTACAGAGTGCATTACCTTATCATTTACTTGCTGGTAGAGATAAAAGTATAGAGGTAATTCTTTATTCGTATAATTTAAATCGGCTTTCTAAAGAACAGATAGATTCTGTTGCAAAGGAACTTAACATAAAAATTTATTTATTGCCAGTACCATGGTGGTATAATTTTTTTCCTGAGTTTTCTTTTCTCCATTTAGAATATTTTTGAATTATCCTATTGCAAATTATATTCGCTTAAGTTCTTCGCAATTAGATACTATTATTATTGATAATCCTGATGCTATATGGATTTATGGCGAAGAGTTATCTCGTGTCAGTTGTCAATTAAAGGATTTTAGAAGAGTGCATACATTGCCAGATTGTGAATCTCTCATTATTATAGGATGCTTGGTAAGCGATTTGCAATAAGAAACAGAATAAGATTTCTGGAGATCTGCAATTATGTATCCTAAGTATCTGAATATGGAGAAAAAGTTTTGATACATCTTCAAATATTCACTATCATTTGGTAGGTGAGGAAGATGTTAATTTCCTAAGGAGATTTGTCCTGAATTCAAGCTCATTTTCTTCGTCACCCTCATTATCAAGTTGCAAAACCTGCTAAGGTTATTTCCTTTAATTCTCCAAAAATAAAGGTTTTATTTGCAGGGCAGTATAACTTGTATATGCAGCAGGATGCTGATATGCTGATAGATTGTCTGATAAAATCTAAAAGATCTCTCAGAACTAAAAAGAACATTATGTATATACTTTTTAGGTAAGGGATGGGATAATCACGTAGAGACTTAATAATGCAGGGTATGAAACTCATCATATAAAATTTGCCCCTGATTATATTGAAGAAATTTGTAAACATGATATTCAGGTAACACCTATATGTATAGGTACAGGTACTAAGGGAAAAGTCCTAGACGCAATTGCTAATGGTTTATTGGTTGTTGGTTCAGTGGTATGCATTGGAAAATATAGAAGTAGAGCATAATGTTTCATGTATACAATATGAAGAGATAAAAGATGTTGTTAACATTCTAAAGAAAAATACACCTTAATCCTTCTAAGTATGAGGCTATAGCTGAGTGTGGTAGAGAAAATATTTTGCAGAAGCATAACGGAGAGACTACTTCTAAAGAGCTTTTCTGTCTCTTCAAGTAGTTATTTATAATTAAAAATATCCTCACATGATAGTCTATTTATTCATTTTTATTCTTGTTCTTTTCATTAACAGTTTAGCCATCAAGTATAATTACAATCGCGATAGGGCCTTGTTTTTTTCTCACTTGTGATATTGGCCGTTTTTGTAGGTCTGTCTGACATGCTTGGTGGATATGATAGATATATATATGCAAGTTTGTTGATGACATTGTTGATATTACTAGAGTAGGAGGAAATTATAAAAGATGCTAGTATTTTTACATTATATCCATCTGAGATAGGTTATATTGGGAGTAATGTCTTGATTTCTTTTATTACAAGTAATAGGTATATATTTATTCTACTGTATACTTTGATAATTTATTTCCTATATTATTTTTTCCCTAAAAAGTATTGCATTAATTATCCATTTGCTATAATGCTTTTTATGGGACTTATGTTCTTCTTTACATTCACTTATCTTAGACAAATGGTGGGAGTAGGTATTGCTTGGTTTGCTATTAGATATGTTTATAAGAAAAGAATTGTACAAATTCATAATATGTGTATTGGTTGCAGCCTCATTTCACAATTCTGCTATAATTTTATTCCCATTATATTTCTTACCAATCAAACGTTTTAGTCAACGAAGTATTATTATTATTATGAGTATATGTTTGGTTCTTGGTTTGTCTGGTGGTCCTTCTGCATTATTCAGATTATATGGTGATGTAAACAGATATGCAATATCGAACAGATTCTTATGCGGAGCAAGAGACTGGCTTTAGATACGAATATATTATAGAGGCATTTGTTTTTTATATTTCATATTAAAGAATTATTCTTTAATCCCAACTACGATATAGTTCTACTCAATACATCTTTAGGATTCTGTGCAATATTATTACTTTTTGTTCTTTCTCTTAATGGTGGGCGATTAGGATGGTATTATTTGATAGGAGTAATAAGTACATTATCTTTGATTGCAAATAATATCAAGAGTAATAATCTAACGAGGAAAATTATTCCTATTATCTGTTTCTTACTTTTTCTTCCGAATTGTGTATTATTAGGGTTTTTGCTTTCTCCTTATAAAACATTCTTCACAAATGGTGTACGTGAATATGATCCTATCTACGAAAAATACGAGTATGATGAGAAATATTCTATAGATAAATTTTATCGTTGATGATTACAGTTTTAACACCTACTTATAATAGAGCTTCTTTACTTATTAATTTATATCAAAGTCTTACAAAACAGGACTTTGAAGATTTTGAATGGGTTATTGTTGATGATGGTTCAACAGATACTACTACAGATATCGTAGATAAGTTTATAAAAACAGAAAATAGTTATAACTTACATACAGCAGCTTAATGGAGGTAAGCATAAAGCCCTAAATAGAGGAGTTAAAAGAAGTAAAAGGTGAACTTATTCTTATTGTTGATAGTGATGATAGTTTACCCTCAAAATTCTTTATCTATTATACATCGTTATTATTTGGATATAAAAGATAACCCTTTAATTGGGGGGATATGTGGTTTGATGGCCCATCACGATGGGACCGTTATCGGAAAGCGGAACGTTTCTTTACCGATAAATATAAGTTCTATAGAAATGCGTTATAAATATGGATTTGTAGGAGATGTTTGTGAAGTGTTTAAAAAATAGATGTTTTTGAGAGTTCCCTTTCCCGGAGCTTGATAATGAAAAGGTTTTGCCCAGAAGATTTTAGTTTTAAATAGAATAGCAAAAATTTAAGTTACTATTTATTAATGATGTTATCTATTTGCGTGATTATTTAGAGGGAGGACTAACATCGAAAATAGTAAAGATACGTATGCAAAGCCCTATTGCTTCTATGATGTGTTATGCAGAAATTTTACAAAACGATATCCCATATATTTATAAATTAAAAAGCTGCAATAAATTATTAGCGATTTAGATACTAGTTATCATGGTAAAGGTTCTTTTCCGAAAATAAGAGGGATATGGAATGTTAGTGTCACTAATAGGTTGGGGAATGCATATAAAGGATGTTTATCTTTTAGATAAATAATACTGATAAGAATAGATGAATATTATGAGAAAAATATACTTTTATTTAACTAAAAATATGAATGAATATTACTTGGTTTTTATTGGTTTGCAATGATAGTATAAAAGATAATCTTAATGTTATGTAAAAATGAAGAAATAAACTTTAACTAATTATCTTCATATATTGTAAAATGAATATTAACGTTTTGTTCAATCATTAGATGTGTATATTATGTTTCTAAAAAGAAAAATTAAGAAACTAACAGAAGAACGTTGGAATGTTGGTTTTATTCAGAATTCTATAGAAGACATATTGAATAATTTCCCTTTAAAAAGTGAATTGGGTTAAACATAATTATAAAAATTCATGGTTTGCGATCCATTTATTTTTGGATGTATCTGAAAAGAAAAATAGAACTTTTAGTAGAAGATTTTTTTAAGCCAGCAAATAAAGGTAGAATATCTAAGCTAACAATAGATAAAAGCTCCAGCGTCTTGCAGAGTTGTGATGTAATCCCTTGATTTAACGACACACCTTTCTTTTTCCTTTTTATCATAAGGCAGAAAGACCCTTTGTCTCTTTTTATTAGAGATATAGATACTCATGTAAATTCTTTTAATGAACCTTATGTATATATCTTACCTGAAAATGGGGAAAGTGGACATTTAAGCATATATAGATATTTTTCCACTATCAAATAAAATCGATTTTTACACAGTGTATTGGATGAAGGAGTTGAGGATGCTGTTCTTTCTTTATTGATAATCAAACTTTTTATTCTGTACTCCGAGAAAAGAATCCTAATGGAAATATCCTATATATATATAAATGGCATTCTGAAGAAAAAGTTTATTTTCTTGAAATCAGTTTCTTTTAAGGAAAATGTTGCTCGTATGTCTGAGCTTTCTTTTATTATAATAATAAGCTTTATACGCCCGACACAAGAATGTAATTTGCAGTATGGGCACTGCAGTCACATTACAAGAAACAAATATAAGAAATTTCAGTTTCAAAAGAGCTTAGAAGGATTTATTCTACACATCCTATTTTTGAATGTCGGAAGTCATACGTTTTAACTCTTATAAGAATATTATAGTTACAGATACTTTAGGATTTGATAGGATGTGGATACGTAAGATATTAAAAGCGATTTAATTTAATATAAAAACAATGAGAATACTTCAAGTCATAACATCTCTAGATATGGGCGGAGCTGAAACGTTGGTAGTTAATTTGATACCAAGGTTGCAGGCTTTTGGGGAATACGGTGGGTTTATGTATCTTTAAT
>BNJU01001891.1_pt1 | contig 16844 bp, 18 predicted proteins | sample 8539281 | NCBI WGS metagenome assembly BNJU01 (sample SAMD00202456, study PRJDB9452) | human saliva metagenome | isolation source: human saliva | place: Japan
AGAAATTGTCGAGTCACCAGATCGTTTACTTTCGTCCCGCCTGAAAAAGTGCATCATGTCTGAGTAAATTTACTCAGACGTGGCGAGAAAAACCGGCAAAAACCACTCAGACTTGGTGCACTTTTTCCGGCAAAACGTTCAGACATAGCGAGAAAATCAGGCTCCACGAAGAGAGCCCATGAAAAGTAACTTTGAGTTCAAAAAGGCTCGCCTGAAAATGTGCAAAGAATCTGTATTTGAGCTACCGATTCTTTTTGCAAAAATCAGGCAAAACCACAGGTTCTTTAACGTTTTCAGGCAGAATTTACAGATTCTTTTAAGAAATCAGGAGCCCACTAGATGACAGATACGTTGGCCTTCTCACAGACGGTTCCAATGGGGCATACGGCTATTTGGGCGTTGAGCCTAGCGAAGAAACCAAGAGGGCATCATGACAAGCTCTAGCTGAATTCATCTACTGAGTTGTCAGATGCTTCGTGGCTGGGGCCACGCATAAGATACGCGGCCCCAGCCACTGCGGCATAAAGTGCCCAAGCGCCTACGCAGAAGAGCAGGTTTCCCAGCCAGTCCCCAACGAAAATCTCGTGTGTGTCAGTACTGCGATAGAACGAGTTCGTGACAGCAAGTAGTAATGCTGCTGCCCCGCTTGACAAGAGTCGTGTCCACAGTGCTCTCACTCTCCGTTGTGGCCATCGTTGTGGCGGGTCAACAATCAAAAGAACCAGGCCGGTGAGAAACGCTCCATAAAGTGGAAATACCATCAAAAGAGTGCCAGCTGCGGCGAGCCCCGTGGCGGGGATATAGAAAATCCCGAAGAAGATTCCAATCCATGTCGTGTACGTACGGATCGCATCCCTGTTCGTGAAAGTAGGCGTGGCAAATCGGGCTGAGCTCCTCATGAGCATCCGTCCTGCCATGACCGTGAAGGCAATCCAGCCGAGACCGAGAGATAGGAGCGTCTCACTCCAATGTTGAGATCCATACTGGGTGGAAGCAACTGCATCAAAAGCGACTAACGCGATGGCCGCAACCCCTGTACCCAATACGCGGATCAGTAATGCTCGACAGAGCGGCGTCTCCCATGTTGATGGCCTATCAATGATAAAAAATAGCAGTCCTGCTAGAGGGGCAAGCCACAATGGGGTGCTCACCGGGGCGACTCCACCGATGAAGAGCAGGGAACCGGGCACTATCGCAAAGCCGAGGATGAGCCCTACCCAATACGTGTAGGTCCGAACGAATAGTTTTAAAGACTCCATCACTCACACCTCCCATGGACTTCAGCACCGAAACTATAACGATTCTACAGCGGGGAGGCGACTCATGGCCAGACACACTTCAAAACCTACTGTCTCTTTTCAATTAAAGAAATTATTAGCTGACCGACAATCGTACCAGCGATAATAGCTACAAGAAGACCAACAAAACTAATTGTAATCATCTTGACCTCTACGTATACTTAAAGATACACCTCGCGGGGTAGCTGCCTTTACAGCTACCCTTTGAGACTGTCTAGGACTTCTTAAAATGCTTACCTGGCCTTTGAGAAGTCCTTTTTCTTTGCAAGCGTTGAATAACAAAATAACTTATTACGTTTGCTAAGACAGTAACAGTATTTGAGCCACCGATTCTTTTGCAAAATTAGGCAAATCCACAGATTCTTTGCAGAAATCAGGCGCACGCTAGGCGCCCCGCTAGGCCCGCGCCGCCCTCCCGCCGAGTGCGCGCCCAGTTCCCGCCGCCCGCCTGGCGAGAAACCCCGTCCACTCCTAGCATTTCCGCACAAGAAACCCGGCATCCACACGAAATGGATGCCGGGTAGAAATCACTTTCTACCTGTACGCGCCTTACTTGTACTCGTAGAAGCCCTTACCAGCAGCAACGCCGGTCTCGCCCTTGTCAATCTTCTCTTTGAGCTGGGCAACAATGCGACCCTGTACGGACTCAGGATCCTTAGCTGCAGGGTTCATCAGAGCAACGTTGTATGCGGTGACCAGGCCAATAATGTCCAGGATCTGGAACGGACCCTTTGGAGAGCCGGTGCCAATGCGCCAAGCCCTGTCGATATCCTCGACGTCGCCGACGCCGTTTGCCCAAAGCTGCTCAGCGGATACTAGAAGAGGTACCAGCATGGAGTTCAGCAGGTAGCCAGGCTGCTCCTTCAGAACCTTGACCGGAATCATACGAATGCTTGCCGCAAAGCGACGACCATGTCAAAGTTCTCCTGAGCGGTACCTGCGTGACCCATAACCTCGCCGATTGGGTTGCGCCAAATCTCGTTAGCAAAGTGGAGAGCCAGGTACTTCTCGGGACGACCAGTAGCTGCAGCAAACATGCTTGGAATCATGGTTGAGCTGTTAGTTGCCACAATAGTCTTCTCGGGCAGGTGCTTGGCCAGCTCTGTGTAGAACTCAATCTTCTGCTCTGGATTCTCCGCGACGGACTCGATAACAAAGTCAGCGTCACCAAAAGCCTCATCCCAATCGGAAGTGAGCTTGAGGTTGCTGTATGCGCGCTCTACCTGCTCTTTAAGTTGGTCGAGCTTCTCTGGAGTAATTTCGTCTTGAGCAATGAGGCCGTATGCGTACGCCTTAGGATCGCTCTTCATAGCCTCCAGGGTGTTCAGATACACCTCTCTGAGGTGCTCAATCTTTGGACGAGCGCGCTCAATTGAAGCCTCGGACCTCAGCCAAATGGTGGTCTCGTAGCCGCGATAAGCGGTCTGGAATGCAATCTGGCTTCCCAAAACGCCGCCGCCAGCAACTACAACTTTCTTAACCTGCGAAATGTCCATAGGACGTTCCTTTCTACAAGCGTGGCGAGAAGTGCCGCGCGAACTATCTACCGTCCCTATACCCCAGAAACTCTCCGTCAAACATTCGTTCGGAAAATTTCCAACTTTCATTCAAATCCTATAAATAACCCCGTGGCGAGAAACCACATCTACTCCTCACGCTTCTTGGGTAGAATAGAGACGTGCAATCAGCAGTTGGTTTCAACGCAGTCTATTGGCTACAACTCAAAAATACCAGGTACAACGACTGGACAGAATAGAGGCATCATGATCGACGGAACATACAAGATTCAAATGGATTCTCCCGTTGGAGCCAAAGAGGGTACCGCTGTCCTCATTACCTCTGGCGAGAAACTCACTGGCTCTCTGACCGCTATGGGTGTTCAGATTGATATTGAGAACGGCAAGGTTACCGACAACTCGTTTACCTTTGGCGGCAAGCTTGAGTCTTTTGTGGGTCCCGTTATCTTTGCTGTTGGTGGCTCCGTTGAGGGTGACACCATTCAAGGCATCGCCCACATTGCTAACCGAGACTTTGTATTTACAGGCACAAGGGAGAGATAAGGTAGCTGCATCATCCCTGTTAGCAGTACAATCAATTTATTAACTTCTAGGTGGGGATGGAGTATGAAAGTAATCGATACAAAGTCAGATGCAGAGTCTCCTCAAGGAGCTCCGTTTTTTGTTGACCGGTGTCGATTTACTCCGACTCAAGGAATTGAAATCTCTTCTCTTCAATTGGATGATGATAAAGTTCAAAACTGGCCAATGGTTTATATTTTGGCTAATGAGAATCCTCGTCAAAAAAGCGCCTATGTTGGTGAGACTACAAGTGTTAGCGAGCGTATGTCTCAGCATAGTAAAAACTCTGAAAAAGATCTATTTACCAGTGTAAATATTATTTTTAATCAAGAGTTTAACCAGTCAGTTATTAAGGATTATGAAAATCGTCTGATTGGTCTTATGGCTGCCGATGGAGTCTATAAACTTACTAATAAAAACGAAGGTCATAGCAACTTGAATTACTTTTCTAAAGAAAAGTATGAATCAATGTTTGCTGATCTTTGGGAAGAGCTCCGTAAAATGGAGCTGGCAGATAAGACTATCAGCGAAATTGAAGAATCGGAAGTATTTAAATACTCTCCTTACAAGAGTCTGTCAGTAGATCAGCGGGTTGCACTTAATAAAATTTATTCTGCGATTGATTCTGACTTATCAAAAGCAAAACCTATTGTTGTTCAAGGAATGCCTGGTACAGGTAAGACAATTCTTGCCATCTATCTTTTAAAGGCTCTTCGTGATGACGAAAAATTCAAAGACTTGAATATCAAAATTGTTGAGCCCATGACCTCCTTAAGGGCAACTTTAAAAAAGTCGCTAAAGGGTGTTGGTGGGCTCAACGGAAGTGATGTTATTGGTCCCAATGACTTGGCAAATTCCAAATTTGGCTATAACCCTGAAGTAGAGAAACCGTTTGATATCCTACTCATTGATGAGTCACATCGTTTAACGGCACGTCGAGGAATTACTGCTTTTGGCAGCTATGATGAAGTAAATAAAAAACTTGGTTTACCAAAAGAATCCACGCAGTTAGATTGGGCATTAAAGCTCTCCAAACTTCCGATATTTGATAACCTAAGCATACGCGGCATTACTGAGTTTAGATTGAATGGGCGTGTGCTCTTGAGTGAAGGTAAGCTTGGTATATTAGAATCTGAAAAAATAGGCACTTTACAAGGCAAGCAATCTGTAGATACACATTGCTTGCCTTGTTCATATAATTCGTTTGATTGGAGGAAAAAATATGATGCAAATTGACAGTGCAATACTGGCTACAGACAAAGTGATTTGTAATAATATCAGTAGATTTGATGACTCAGAACGTGGGTTATTAAGCCAGAATATTTTGGCGCAATTACGTAATTTTGTAGAATATATTGCAGATAAAGTATATGCTAACGGCTCAGATCTCGACCCCAATAATTATCCTCTAAAGTTGAAGCACTGAAGCATTTGAAAACAAGAGGAGACCTCCGTTTTTTATACCAATTTCATGAGCTTCTTCAAAAGTCGGTGTCTCATTATACTTTAGATGAAAATGATTCTGAGAGACTAATGCTGAAGTATTATGAGTATCTTCTGAAAATAAAAATCTTTCTTAATGATACATATGGGCTTCATGTTCTGAATAATATTGATAATTTTCCCTTGGATACGGATACAGAACTGTCAGAGTATCATGAGAAAATTGTAGAAAAGATTTGTTATCCAAGCCCAGGATGTTCAACAAGCACATATTCAGATAGATACTATATTCAAAAAATTAAGCCATTCTTTGTGAATCAGCGAATATACTATGAAGTTACATTTACTGCGGCGAACAGTAAAATGAGCAAATTTGACCGAGTAATCGCCTTTTCACGTTATGAAATACTAAGTAACTATGCGGTGAAACTGTCGATTCGTAATGATTCGATCAATGTTTTAGGAAAAGATATGACCATCCAAGTTATCGACGGCTGGAGTGTATCAATACGCCCCTGTGAATTAGATAACTTTGCAGATATTATCGGAGATCATTCTAAAATCAATGCTGGGACAAAAGAGTATACCGAATTGATGCGATTTCTAACGGAAACAAAAATGCCGCTATCAGAACTGGTTGTATGCTCAGAACAGTACTATAGCTTTGTGAAAAATCAGATTACGAGTCAGACAAGAACGTCTCATATCTTCGATGTACTTGATCAGTGTAGGGAGCTAATCTTATCCAACAAGCCTGGATGCAACATTCTTAAGTATCTACTGTACCATTTGAATAACAGAATTATCAAGTGGCAACGTTGGAATGATGGCTGCACGCGGTTGTCGGGTCTAAATTTAAGTTATGGATGTATTCCATTTGATAAAATGCCGTTTTGTACGTCATTGAGAAACCACAACCCACGCATATATGATTTGTTGGACTGCCTATCGGAAAAAGATAGAGAACATGAGCTGTTCGCACGCCAAATCCAAAATAACACAGAAATAAAGGGATGTTGTTCACAGCCAAAAAGGATATAGTAGGCTTTGATAATATTGACGCGTTGATTAGTACATACAATCGCAAGCTATATCTTCCCAAACACGAACACAGAAAGCTGATGACTTTTCATGATTTTGTGTATATCAAAGGATATGCGGATGATAGCGCATTCATAATTCAAAAATTACGAGATATGACGACAAGCGGAATTGCACAATATACTGACTCTGTTAATTCTTGGATGAACAAAGGCTCATATTCTATTGATTCTCTAGAGAAAAGAGAAGCATTGCGAAATATGTTTGCAAAATCAAAAGTTGCGCTTATTTATGGTTCGGCAGGAACGGGGAAATCCACGCTAATCAATCATATTTCGAACTTCTTTTCCAACCAGAAAAAGCTGTATTTGGCGAATACGCATCCAGCAGTAGACAATATGCGCAGGAAAGTAACCGCCAGCAACAGAGAGTTTAATACAATCGCAAGCTTTATTTCTGAAAAGAATCAGCACACAGAATGTGATGTTCTTATTATTGATGAGTGCAGTACGGTGAGTAATTCTGATATGCGAAAAGTGTTAGAAAAGGCTACGTTCAAGCTTTTGGTTCTTGTCGGAGATGTTTATCAGATTGAATCAATCTATTTTGGAAACTGGTTTGATATTGCACGCAATTTCATTTCCAAAGACTCTATCTTTGAACTAACACATCCATATAGAACACAAAATAGAAACCTTCTGACTGTTTGGGAAAGAGTTCGTAATCTGGACATTGCAATTTTGGAGCTTATGGTTAAGAGCAAATATTCCGCCCGTCTGGATGAATCAATTTTTTCCCATGCAGAGGAGGATGAAATTATTCTCTGCTTGAATTACGACGGATTGTATGGAGTTAACAACATCAATCGCTTCTTACAAAACAGTAATCCGAGTCCGGCAATTCAGTGGGGGATCGGCTTGTATAAAGTCGGCGATCCCGTATTGTTTAGTGAATCAGACCGCTTCTCTCCATTGATTCACAACAATTCGAAGGGGCGTATTGTAGGTATTATCACAGATGAACTGAGAATTTGGTTCGAAATCGAATTGGATTGTGCGATCAATGAATTGGATGCAGGGGGATATGATTTTGAATTGACGGATGTATCTGAAAGCGGAAATTCTATAATCAAATTCAGCGTCGAAAAATATAGAAGCACAGATGAAGATGATGATTATTCTGACACGGTTGTTCCATTTCAGGTTGCTTATGCGGTATCTATCCATAAAGCTCAAGGTTTGGAATATCGTTCTGTGAAATTGTAATCACTAACGAAACAGAGGAACGCATTACACATAATATTTTCTATACTGCAATCACTCGTGCAAAAGAAAATCTAAAAATCTATTGGAGCCCGGAAACAGAAAAGAGTGTATTGGAAAAACTATCAGTCAGAGATTCCATGCGAGATGCCAATTTGGTGAAGCAGCTATATTCTCTATGATTTTGCTTCTATTGTTCTTAAGAGATACGCTGATGGAGCGAATCGTGGATAATATGATGGAGCTTGCAAAGGATAGTCGATGGCTCGGCGGCAACACGCCGATGGGATTTACTGTACGTCGTGTAACAACTGGAAGCGGGAAGAAAAATCAGCATATAGCTACTTAGAAAGTCTGCCTGAAGAAAAACGCATGGTTCAGCATTTGTATGAGATTTTCAGAACCACTCGTAGTATCCAGACCACTGCAAAGCAGATGAATGAGGAAGGATTTCACACTCCTTCCGGTGCGGCATTCAACTCATCCACAACGAGACTGGTTTTGAGAAATTCTATCTATTGTACTGCTGATAAACGCAGCTATGATTATTTCATCGACCATGATGGTAATGCGTTTGGAGATATGACAGAATTTGATGGAACTCACGGATTGTCAGCTTACAATAAAACCGATTAGGAAAAGTATAAGGGAAGCGACAGTACATTTATCTCTCCGAAATATATTCAGATTATTGAAAGCAAGCTTATCAGCGAGTGGATTATTGCGGTCGGAAGACATAAAGGCTTTATTTCAAGTGAGCAATGGGTTGAGGTACAGGAGCTTCTGGACGCTATTGCAGAGAAATACAACCGCTCTTACAGAAAGACCAATGCTCTGTTGGCGGGACTGGCGCACTGTCCTCACTGCGGCAGACGACTGAGTGTTGTTTTTGAATCTGACCGCTGGACAAACGGAAAACCTTGATTCAAATATGTTTGTCCCAGTTATCGCAAAAAGGAAGGTAATTTCAAGGCAGTAGACGACGTTCTTCTGGATGAATTTGTGGTACAGCAGTTATCTGACCTTTCTGACGAAAATAGTGAGCGTTTCAGAAGTATTTTGGAAATTAAAATCGAGGAGGTCTTGGAACAGCCACAGACGATACAGGAACACAACCTCATTAAAAAGACGTGACAAGCTGAAAGCAGATATTGCAGCGCAGACAAGAAATCTGCGTGAAGCAGACGGTAGTATCAAGCAATTTATCCAAGAGGATTTGCGGAATCTTGATGAAAAACTGAGAGAAACGGAACGGCAGTTGTCCAAACTGGATGAAGGCAGAAAAACAATATGATTGCCATCCGTGACTTGGAAATGACAAAAGAAAGGCTGCTCTCCTTTGCAGAATGTGTAAAAGATGCGCAGCCGGAGGTTCTGGTCACTTTGATCCAGATTATTGTAGAAAGAATTTATACTATGGAAAAGGATAACGAGCGTTACTGCCACATCTTTATCAAGGGCTGTTCCGGAGAAGATTACACCAGCTTCTTCCGGATAGCCGGTTACACAGAGGACAATCCGACCTCTGTGTGTGATTTAGAACAGTGTTACATTTATACTAAAGTATAAAAGGAAAGTCATTTATAACAAATACAGAGAAGACCTTCGAGAAATACTCAAGATGCTTTGTGACTGGAAAGGGGTAGAAATTCTTGAGGGACATCTCATGCCAGATCACATACACATGCTTGTGAGTATCCCACCTAAGATAAGCGTTTCAAGTTTTATGGGTTACTTAAAAGGTAAAAGCTCACTGCTCATGTTTGACAGACATGCAAACCTTAAATATAAGTATGGTAATAGAAAGTTTTGGGCCGCAGCTACTATGTATCAACCGTAGGTCTTAATGAGGCGACAATAAGAAAATATATTCGAGAACAAGAAAGTGCCGATATAGCTCAGGATAAATTAAGTTTGAAGGAATATGAAAATCCCTTCAATAAATAATCCAGCAAGATAGCCAGTTTAACTGGCCGCCGGTGTTACATTGCTATTGTGACCTGAACGAAGCGAAGGACAAAGGACTTGAGTCCTGGGCAAGTATACTTGGGGTTATACCCTAAGAACAAACTATCCTCCATGCGGGTGGTTATGATTTACATATCAGGTTTAAACTTAAAACCTTTATAGCTGCTCTTGGAAAGATTGAAGGTTCTTCCTTGTTGCCTTCTAGTAACTAATTCCGTTATTTGGTCAACATCAGCTAATTTCATGCCTAAGTGCAAACATTCTTGTTTGACTTCTTCGGGAGTGACTGCTTGCCACCTGTTAGGACACTCCATAAGGTCAGACTTAAATTTATCGACTTCATTCCATTTCATACCTTGAGAATATCCAGCAGCCATGCCGGCAAGATAAGATAAAATCTCACTAATTCCATTAGGCAACATTCCAAGTACAAAGTCATCTGTGGCTGTTGGTTCAAACATTTTGTTGGGTAGAAGAATAATCGGTTTAGCTATTGTCATCCAATCTTTATCTTCACCCCATTCAATAACTGCTAAGGCATCTAACTGAGAGTGCCATAAATTACTTAGTCTTTCATGATCTGGCCATGCATATAATACGCGACCAGTCAGGTATTGGCCGTCATTTTCTCTCCATGTGCAATGCTTAACATTTGCACTTTGGATGAGGCATTTTATAGCTTTATTTTCAAAACGTTTGTTAGGTGTTATTACAGTAATATCGCCACCAGATTGTTCGCATAACCAAGTGATTGCTCTCTCAGCTTGTTTTTCTCTCGTATCGTCTTCATCACCTAAGCGAGAAAGGGAAACTGGATAAGAATTAAGTTTTGTCATAAGTATTTCCACCACTAGAGTTGATTTACTAATTCATCTACAGTTTTACTGAATTCAACCATACGCTTTTCTTGATTAAAGAAAGGAAGGCCAAGGATCGTGTAACCGTGTCCGATAAGATCAGTTATCTTATGTTCATCTTTAATTTGAGATAAGAATTTTTCTTTCCAAGCATCTTGCAGCAATAATTGAGATCCCTTTGGTTCAATGTAGGCTTGTAGTGTCTTAATCTCTGACACGTCTTTCTTTTTAATGAAAAGTAAGAAGTCTGGTTCAAAGCGTTCGCCAGCAGTAAAGGAATAGATGGCAAGTTCAGGAATTCTTTCGTTTCTAATCAAATAATAATCGAGATCCTTTTCTTTAAGTTTTGGCTCAATAACAGTCTTAAAGTATTTAACGAGTTGTTTTTCTTCACTTGTCCCGTAATTATCATTGAATACATACCAAGGTTCACCTGTCAGGTTTAGACGATAGTTTTCATTGACACAGTCATTTTGCGAATCGCCATGACCGCCATTTTCTTGGATCGCGGTAAGGGAGATCTTTTTATCGTGTAGAACGCTTTTTAGCATTCTTGGTTTAAATACGGTACTGCCAACGAACTCTTGTTTGATATTTGCAATGTAAGAGGCAATTTGTCCCATTGCCTTTTTAGATGCTGCGAAGATGTCTTTACCAGTTAAAATATCACCAGTTTGAGTAATCTCTAATATTGAATTCCCTAGATAATCCTCGGACGTGAGAAATTCTTTGAGTGAGGAAACATTTGGATATTTATCTTTAATCACGTCAAAACGAAGTTCTGTGTAGCAAGCAGCGGCACCCGATAGGATGTTATAGTCAACCTTCTTAAAGAGGACGGCTATTATCTTTGCTTTGTTACTAGTTACTTGCTTGTTTTTAGTTTCTTTTTCCTGTTCATTTGTATCAAAAAGATTAACGATGCTACCAGACACTGACTTTTGTGTGTAGCGATAGATCTTTGTTTTTAAGCTATCTTCAATAGTTGTAATATTCGCACGTCCTCGAGGTAAGCGTTCATTAGAGTAGACATATGATTTTTGGTAAAATTCAGAAGCCTTAAATTCTTCTTTTAGTCGGTATTCACGAGTAATTGGATTTTTAGGTTGAAGACCAGTTGCAATAAGCGCCTGTTTCAGCTCAGCAATGTAGCTTGAATCGTTCAAGCTATGGAAAAGCATCGTCTCTAGAACACGATAATCGTTCGTAAGATCGCCATCGAATTTGCGCTTAAACTTAAGGTCAACGTCGTCTTCATATACGAATGGACAATAGCGTGCTCCACGGCCAATCAGTTGAGCTTCTTTAATCGTATAGGAGCCAATCTGACCTGCTTTACCACTGCCTTGTCTGCTATCATACAAACGCACTATATCGAAGAGATTGAGAACATCCCAGCCTTCGTTGAGCATGTCAACAGCAAAAATAAGGCGGATGTGATTATCTTTATCTTCCAGTGAGTTCACTTTAATTTGGTTAGCGTCGTTATCGTCTGAAGATCCATTCATAATGATTGTATTATCTTCAGCAAAAGAGTTCTTAAGACTATGCTCCAGGTTTTCGAGTGTGTCATCTTTTTCTTCAAAATAAGCTATAGCCTTAGAAAGAAGAGGAATATTCGCACTCTGCAGAGCTTTAATCTCATAGCTCGTGAGTTCCTCTAATTTTTTGAAAAACTCATCATGGAAAGCTTCAGACTCTTTAATCTTTTGCGATTTAAGCATAATAACCGGTTTAATATTCAGTTTTAAGTCCGCAAAAAGATAGCGACGATATTCACTAAGAATAAGAGCTATGAGCGTTCGATCCCAGAGGTTCGTATCGGTTGCAAAGTTTTGGAAGTCTTTCGTGTAGCCACTCGCACGGAAACGTTCCAGTGGATAGTTGTATACGATTTTATCAGTATATTTTGCAAGTACGTTTTTATCTTTAAGATCAGCTGTAGCCGTAAATTCAAGTAGAACACTGTCTTTATTAGAGCTAAAAGCACGATTTACCGTGTATTCCCAGCTTTTTTCAGCGTCTTCTTCAGTACTCGTCTTTTTCTTCGTATAAGAATTAATATGATGGCTTTCGTCCGAAATGAAAACAATCTTATCATTCTCAAAATCAGCGTATGTTGGTGCGTTTTCTTTAGCAAACCACATATCTGTATGTAATTTTTGAGTGGTAGTAAATAGTAGCTCAATATCATCATCTAAAGCCGTATCGCTAAACCTGTCTACTTTTTTTACTTTAATCTTCGTGCCAAGATAGGAAAGATTATCAGTAAAAAGATACTTCGATGAAAGCGTGTTCAAAAAGTTTTCTTCCGTCTTTTTCAAAATATTAGTTTGGTTCACAAAAAAAGAGGAACTTGCGATAACCCTTTGTGTAAAGGTAGAGTATGAGCCCTGACATCATCACCGTTTTACCAGAGCCTGTTGCCATGTGAAAAAGCGTATGAATCTGCTTATTCTTATGCAAACCTTCTTTTTCAAAGTAAGTAACGAAATATTGGAAAGCTTCTTTTTGGTACTCCCGCAACACAATATTTTGAGATAAACTATGCTCAATAATATCTGGCATAGGAGCAAGCTCGTTAATTTCTTTAAGCGTATCGAGTTTTTCGTATAAGAATGATTCAGCCATGGATTATGCCTCCTCATAGAAAGACTTCGTAAAAGCTTTGTCGGCATCACTGATTTCGTATGCTGCATCATCCACATCGGAAGCATTAACGTACAGTTTGTTTTTATCTACAAGCTTTGTGAGTGCTTGTTTCTTTTCATCTAACGTTAGATTCTCGAAGTCTTTATCCGCATCAGCGAGTTCCTGCTTAGTAAGATAAGGCACAATACGCTCGTCGTTATAAATAGCAGCTTTTACGCTTTCAATAGTATCTTCAGTCGCATTCTGAATAGTGTTAATAAGCGTGTTTGCGTCTTCTTTAAGCTCGCAATAAACGAAAGAGCCGCCACCATGCCAGTTTTGAGCCTTAGAAATACCGCCTTGTTCGCCTTCAAGAACTTTCTTCAAGCGTTCAACCGTGATGCTTTGAATATAATCCATTTGTTCAACACCAATGTAGCGGCGTCCCATTTTATGCGCAACGGCAGCAGTTGTGCCGGAGCCTAGATGGAAGTCAAGGACGAGGTCGGATAGGTTAGTAAAAGCACCAATAATTCTTGCAATCAATTTTTCTGGTTTTTGAGAGTTGAATCCTGTTCTTTCTGGATCTTTTTGTTGTAATATGGATATATTCCACACGTCGTCAGGAGTAATAACATCGTCTTCATAGTACCTATACTCCTTGCCAGCCGACTTTATTGAATAATAAACTCTTCCATCTTCGTCAGTATTCTTCTTCATATTATTCTTTTTTTGAGGGCCTCTTTTTTCACCAACTAATGGATTATCTGGATAAAAATTAAAATTACTGTTCTTGGAATACCAGAATAAAGTATCATGTTTTTTTGCAAAGGTATTTTTATAATCTCCACCAGAGGAATAGTGCCATATTATTTCATTTTGCAAATTAGACTCATCAAATATTTCATCTAATAAAACTTTTTAAATAATGTGCTTCATGCCAATCGATTTGAATAATTATATTTCCTGAATCCGATAGCAATTTTTTTGGCAATACTTAACCTATTCTTCATAAATGTGAGCCACGAAGAACGGTTAAATCTGTCGTTGTAGTTAAAACTGTCATTCTGAGTGTTGTAAGGTGGATCGATATATATGCACTTTACTTTGCCTTCGTAGCGTTTCAATAGGCTTGCTAAGGCAATAAGGTTGTTGCCTTTGATGATTAAATTATCATCGTTTTTAAGCGTTATGCCTGTTTCTTCTTCAACGTGAATCGTATTAGGATCAAGTTCTCCAGTTAAATCTTTTTCACCAACGGCGGTATAGCGTTTAGCATTCGTGAAGACTTTAGGTGCAAGCATGCGAGAGATTTCATCACTTGCTATTGTTTCGTTGTAGAAAATCTCACTGCGTTTTTGATCGTCTTTATCTTGGCCGCCTTCTAACACGCAATCCTTGTACGGGAAGTCGAGCACAACATCGTTTGTTTGTGAGATGAAGTTACCGTTATGAGTAAACCCAATTTTGTTTGCGTAAGCTGTGTAAGAGTCAGGTAAGAATTCCTTAGATTCCATAAACCAAGCAAACTTTTGCTTATCAAAAACGAGTGTGCCCTGAACGTCTTTGAAGAAGGTTTCTTTTACGTGTTCGTTTGAAAGGAGGAGGGTGAGCAAATCCTCACTCATTGCCATAACATCACTGTACACAACCGCTTTAAGAAGCTTACCGTCCTCGGCTTTGTATTTATTGTTTGTAAGTAGTAAGTCTGCCACTGTGTCAAAAATGTTTTTCATTGCTTCACCACATTCTTCTGTACTTGTTTCACTTCACAAATATCACCAATACCACAGTCAAGATATTGACAGATGCGTAGTAGTGTTTCCGTGTTTATTTATTAAGTCTTGCTACTGAAGCGGCTGATATGCCGGCGTCACGCTTTAAGTCTGCTTTTTTCTTTTGCTTATCAATCAGCAATTTCCATAGATTTGTGAAATCGAGTTTGATGTGCATTTGTGTATTGTTACTAGACATTTCCCCATTCCTTTCCAAATAATGCTTCGCAGTCATGGTCAAGATGCAAACGAGTACTGTTCCTTATGATCTCTTTAGACTAATTGTCGTATTTATCAGCTTCGTCAAGTGCGATGAAGATTTGCTTATTTTTAATTGTATTATAGTTCGCGAGTATTCGATTTACTGCTTCTGTTTCTATTTGCTTAAACAGGAAAGAGACCTCGATTATAACAGGCAGTTTTGAATGCTCTAATAGTGTAAGATCGTCAGCCTGAAGTGGATTATTTGGTTAGTCCACGGGTATTTTTATCCTGTAGACAGTATATTCCAATTGGATACGTATCTTCTAAAACAGTTGTAAGTAACGCAGTATATATCATGCCATCTGCAGGGCTTTATGAATTTGGAATCCTTTCATCTACAATGCATAATGCCTGGATGAGGAAAATATGCGGACGTTTAAAGAGCGATTATAGTTGGTCTCCTGCAGTTTATAATTCAATGTCAATGCCTAAAGTATGTAATGCAAAAGCGGGGTGATATAGAAAATACTGCGCAGAATATTTTAGAAGCACGATTACAATATCCAGACGAATCATTTGCTGAGTTATATGATCCTGATAAGATGCCAGATGATTTACTTTCTGCACATAAAGCAAATGATGCTGCAGTTGAAGAAGTTTATGGAGTTGACTTTAATGGAGATGAAGAAAAAATAGTTGCATATCTCTTTAAGTTATATGCTGAAAAAGCAAAAAAGAAATAACAGATTTGATAATAGTCATACTAGTAGATGAGATGTATTAATACGTGCTTCTTCGCCTTTCTCCACCCATCGATAAAACAATACCGTTCATGTGAACCCCACCTGTTTGGACAGGCGGAGTTTCTCGTCAGACGTATAGTCAAAGTACTGTAGGTTTACGTGCGGCGGCGGTCGAGGCGGCAGCGGTGGCGTGTATGGTCTTCTGATCACAGCTTCATTGGACGCGCAGTATCGGCAGAATTGGGGCGAGAAATGCAAAAGTTACAGAAACAGCTTGCTAAGGCCATGAGTGTGTTTATGACGTTGGTGCTCTCGTTTGCGCTGGTTGGGTGCAACGTGTTTCCGTTCCTGCAAAACAACCCTGACCAGCAGGCGACGCAGCCGTCAATTACAACTGGAGAAATCGAGGCAATTCACGAACCCAAGTTTGGCGGCAGCTACCTGGACATCACCATCGACGAGTTCAATAACCTGGGCTTTGAGTACGGTGACAGCGTGGACGTTACGTTTAGCAATGGATACAAACTCTCCGATATTCCATACTACAACGGCTATTACACCAAAACCAACGAGCCCCTGGTTGTCGCATATCCGGGCTATCCTTACGTCTATGTATGCGTAAATAATGGTGAGCCTCTGTGGGAAACCGCTGGTCTGAAGGCTGGAGATACGGCTACGGTGACGCTACACGAGAAGCAGAAGTACGCAACAGTTCAGAAGGCCCTGGATGCAACGTACACCAATAATCGCTCCGACTATGCAAGTGACGAGGTCTTTGCCAACTTCCGTCCTATGAAGGGCGGAAATCTTGCCGAGGGCGTAGCGTATCGCTCGGCGTCGCCTATTGATAACCAGAACAATCGCGCACCTTACGCGGCAGATCTTGCTCAGAGGTGCGGCGTGCAGTTTATCTTGGACCTCGAGGACACCAATGAAGAGCTCCAGAGCTATTACCAGAATGCGGACTACGACATTACGTGGCACCAGAGCTTGTACGATGCGGGGAATGTTGCGGCCCTTAACCTCAACGCCAATTACCGTGGCGGCCAATATGCCCATCGCCTGGCAGCGGGTCTGCGCGAGATAATCCTGCATAAGGGTCCCTACCTTATTCACTGCACCGAGGGTAAGGATCGCACGGGCTTTGTCTGCGCCCTTCTCGAGGCACTTTGCGGCGCATCCTACGACGAGATGCGCGACGACTACATGATTACTTACGACAATTATTACGGCATTAACGAGAAGGACGACAAGGCTCGTTACGACGCCGTTGTTGACGTGAAGTTCGACGACATCGCTCGCTGTATAGCTGGGGTGCCTACGTACGGTTCGCTCGACGGCGCGGATTTTGCAGCTGGAGCTCGCAAGTATCTGACTGATGCAGGCATGACCGAGTGGGAGATCAACAAGCTTGTCGAAAGGCTGACGAACAAGTAGTGGGTCGTGGTCGCAGGCGGTCGCGGGCTGCGGGTCGCAGTGATGGGCACCCAGTGACGGTCGAAGTGGCAGCGATGGCGGTCCGGGTCGCGGCAAGAACGGGAGAG
>BNJU01002223.1_pt1 | contig 16814 bp, 18 predicted proteins | sample 8539281 | NCBI WGS metagenome assembly BNJU01 (sample SAMD00202456, study PRJDB9452) | human saliva metagenome | isolation source: human saliva | place: Japan
GAAGTTACGTATTGCTGTTTACCAGGAACTTTGTGAGGTGCTGATGCGAAAATGGAAATCAAAGACCGAACTGCAGTACATTGTATATATGGAAAGAGCAGTGCATATTGACGCAAGATACAAGTGGAAACTATCAAAAAGGAGAACTATGCCATACTTAAACGAGACTTGTGAAACAGATGGTGCAAACAATTGTTTGATAAACCAAGAACTGTCGAGAATCAAACTCGACCAGCTACTTGTCCTGCAAGAGCAATCCGTCGATACAACTGTCCGTCCACCTTTGAAACCGGAATATCTGGACATCATAGATGTTTCTATAATCTTGAAAGTTGAGCAAAAAGACTATCTATAACTGGTTGGGTGGGTAAGATCCCATTTCAAAGCTAATGGTAGGCTGCTGTTTCTTCGTGAAGAGATTGATAGTATACTGCGTAAGCGAGAGTGTAGGTAAATCTCTCTCAAAAATTAGATCCTTCCAATATTCTTCTATTGTTCACTATTAGTGAACAAAAATTAATTTATTGAACAAAATATTTGTAGCTTTCGTGCTTGTTCATTATTCTTTGCAGTGTTCAATATTATTGAACAAGTAATAAACAATGAACAAGTATGGAGAAATACATATTATAGAACAGGCAGTAAGTGCAATGAAGAACAATCGGGAGAAGTGGATCAATATCACCTATGATTTAACCCCACAAAGTAATCCTATACTTAAAGGACGAGTTAACATCAAGAATAGACTCTTCCTGCCTTGTAGAAAACGAGGTGAATAGTATCAACATTGGCCGCATTCAGGATATGATAAAAGGGTAAAAAGGAACTACAAAAACTCCTATTTTGCTTTATAGCACGATATGTTCAACCAGGTGTTTATAACATTTTACGAACGGCAGGCATTAATTTTGTAGATACTGTTGTAAACTATCAAAATCCTATATACAAAAAGGTAAGAAGTTGATTTTTTTCAACTTTCTCACACAGGTGAAAAAGCACCTCATAGCGCTTAACAAGGGCTTATCCAATCTTTCAAGAAGCGGCTTAAAAGTTATTTTTTATTTGTTGCAAGATGTAGACAATGTGGGTAAAACTTTTAGGGAAATAAAAGAACAGAAAAGATGTTTCGTTAGGTACTATAAAAATGTACTTGATGAATTAGAAGCTCGAAAGTTTGTATTGACTACTAAAAGAAAGCGTATACTGAAAGACAAACGCAGGTTGCTTGACCTATGGGTGGAAAACTATCATCATGTTCTTAAGCCAAAACTTTTGGTGAAGCATTTTGCCTTTCGAGATGAACAGTCTACAGCACAATCGGATAAAATAGTGTTGCCCGAAGGAATATGCTGGGGTGGAGAGTGTGCTGCTTATCAAGTAAACGGATATTTAACTCCACAAAAGTTTGAAATATATACCGATGTAGCTTGGGGTAATCTGATGAAAACAGGTGCCATGCGTGCTACAGAAGGAGAAATTACAATGTATCAGAAGTTTTGGAAAGGCAGTACAATGCCAATAATTCTTATTTATGCAGACTTATTAGGTGATGGCAATAGTCGTTCGATAGAAGCTGCAAACAAAATATTGAATGATGAGCTTTCAAATTTCAAGCAATAAGATAGACAATCCACTTTTGGTTGAACTATTAAGAACCGCCAGCGAATGTTTTAAAGAGGTAGGACAAGACTTCTTTGTAATTGGTGCAACTGCACGTGATATACTGATACAGCAATTAGTAGGCATTAGCTCTGGTCGAAAAACGAGAGATTTAGATTTAGCTATTGCTATCCCTAATTGGGAAGCCTTTGACGAAATAAAGCAGATGCTTTTGGCGCATGGTTTCACTAAGGATGAGAAAATGTATCAACGCTTCTATTATGGGGTTTATGAAATGGATATTGTTCCTTACGGAGATGTTGCAAAAGAAGATGGATATATTTATTGGCCACCAGAAGAAGATATTGCTATGTCTGTGAAAGGTTATGAGGAGGTACTAAAAGATGCTATAACCATAAGTATTGATAATGAATTTGACATCAGTTAGCATCACTTCACGGACTTTTTATCCTAAAATTTAATGCTTGGTTAGATCGTAACCTGCAAACAAATAAAGATGCTGATGATATGGGGTTTATCATTGAGAACTACTTCATAGCCAACTTAAATAGGAGTGTGTACCAAGAGGTTTTTGATTGGGACGATTTTGATGAGTTTATTGTCGGTGCATATTGGCTTGCCAATGACATTGTAGGTTTTCTTCCCATAAAGTATTTATCCTATTATGAAAAATGCCTACAAAAGGAAATCGCAAAAGAAGAGGACAGTAGGCTTCTTCAACAAATACTGGACAGTAACTCAGTTCTTCAGTATGAGCAAGTTTTCATATGCTTTCCAAAAATGATAGAAGTTTTAATAAGTTTACCTGATGAAAATATGTATTGCTTTTTCAAAAGCATAGCTGCTAACGAAATGAATGGAGACTTTATTCTTCAGAAGAAAATAGCAGGCGGAACTTTGGTTTTACTTGCTGATGGTATGGGAGGATTAGATTTTCCTGAACAGGCATCAAAAATCGTTTGTGAAGCAATCCTTGATTACTTTGAAAGTTACAATGCGTCTGATCCCTCAAAGATTATTCAAGAGAGCTTAGAATATGCCGATAAAACCTTACGCAAGGCATGCTACCAAAGAAAGTGTAAGATGGGTACTGCCCTCACGCTTGTGTATCTGACGGATAGCTTTTCTATTATACTTCATTGGGGGATGTTCGTCTATATCATGAACACATTAATGGGACAATCACACTGCTGACGTCCGATGATGTAATCAACATTGGAGGTGAGAGTTACCTTACAGTCTGTATTAATGGAAGAGGGTACAGAAGTCCAATAGAAGTATATCAAATGTCAGTATAAAACAGGAGATCGCTTCATACTTTGTAGCGATGGATTTTACAAACAATATAATGTAAGTGAGTACTTGCAACAGAGAACTTCACCACCTTTACAATGCACGGGAGATGACTGTTCTGTGGTTGATATTAATATAAAATAAAATGTTAGATTCTGGCAGCTATATATACTACCGAAAATCTACTCTTCTATATATTGGAGAATTAGTACCTCCATTTTGGACGAAAATCTGGTGAACGACCATCCTCACTGTCTTCATGTATCTTAGATTGTTTATTATCTATTTGGTTAGGTAGTCCACTTATGGATATGGAATTGTCTTGTTCTACATCTCCTTTTGCCTCTTTATTGGTAGAAATTGTCAATGCAATCTTTCTGTCCAATTCAGCAGCTTCACTTTTAAGTGAGCGAAGCTCGTCCTCTTTCTTCCAAGAACTGTTGGCAATGTTGGTGTAAACTTCTTTATTGGCCACAACCTTTGCCATTTCCTTCTCATGCGACTCTATCACCTTTGGAATACGCTCCAAGGCGTTAATGAAGTTCTGACACGCAAGTTTCGGGTCCGTAGCCAACTTACCGTTATTATAGGTATAGTAGATACTCTCCTGCCCTTTCACAAAGAAGCGGTTCACCGAACAGTCGAACAAGTCTTTGGAAGTACTCTCTGTCTTGACCATTATGGAAAAACCATAAACTTCACCGATTTTGTTGTACTCGCCTTTGGTGCGTACTTTTTCGTCTATCTCCTGCAGACGGGCAGCAATGGCCTTGATATCGGTGCTGTCTTCTTACACCTTTGATTGTCAGTTTATTTATAGGTGTACCTTCATCATCACGCTCCACACGCTGCTCAAATAGAGCTAAGTCAGATTGTGCCTCCTTGATTTTGTCCGTATGGAAGGATACAGAACTCTCAATCTCGCCAGCTCGTCCGTTGCGTTGCTCCAAGTCTGAAGGTCGCCAAGGCGTGTCCAAATGATGGACCGCAACGGCACGTTGCTGGGCATTCACACCAGTACCCAACATAGAGGTAGAACCGAAAATAATGCGGATATCCCCACGGTTCATGGCATCTACCATCGCCTTCTTGGCTTTCTCGTTCTTACACTCCTGAATGAAGCGTATCTCGTAGGACGGGCTATGATAGTCTTCACCAGCTTGCGCTTGATTTCCGAATAGACATTAAAGTCTCCACCGGGCTTATAAGTACCTAAATCAGAGAAAACGAACTGCGTACCTTTCTGCGCGTCGAACTTTTGGTAATAGTCATTGAGCATCTTGGCACAATGGCTTGCCTTGTTGTCTATATGGTCTGAGTACCCTTTTTCATCAATCATGCGTAAATCAAGGCTCATCTTTGCTGGGCGTAGTCGGTTGCGATAAGCATCTTTGCCCTTTCCTCACTCTCACTCAGAGGTGCACGTCCCAAGATTGTGGCATCGCCACTCTTGGCAAACTCCATCAGCTTTGCCGATAAAAACTTCCTGCTCGGGTGTAGGCGGAATGTTGTGCAGTATCTCATTTTTCTCGGGGCGGTCGATACCGATGTCCTTGGCAGTGCGGAAATCGCAAATCTCCGCATAAAAATAATGGGTATGAATGTAATCGGTTGATTACTAATAGAAAGCAGAATATATAATCTGATAAGGTGAACGATTAAGAAACGAGCGAGTTTCTTTCCCTTTCTTTATTCTGCAAAGCCTCAAAGAACTCTCTGTTTGATGTTGCAAAGATAGCGATATAATTCATATAAGCAAAGTATTTACGTTGTTTTTTCAATGAAAATCAACCTTAGACATTTCTAATTCTATAAAATCGCCATTTTAAGGTATTGCATATATCTATGAACAATGGTAATTTTGCAAAATGATAATCAAAAGAATTCTTTTAATCTTCATCATTCTACTTTCTGCTGTTTCCCACTGCTAATGCTACTATTTTGAATTTAGCTGTGGGTGATACTATATACCCTACTCGAAAACATGTTTCTTCATTACATAAAACGATAGAACTCGATGAAGTTCAAGTTATTGGACAGCGGAAATTGTTTTCCATAAGAAAAGACACCACGTTTATCAATACTGATTGCCTTCGAGTAAGGAAAGGTGCTAACTTGGAAGACTTAATCAGGAATATTCCGGGCATGGAATACGACAAGGCGAACAGGCTACTATCGTTCAAAGGAAAGCCATTGAACGGCGTAAACATCAATGGCGAGACCTTTATGGGCAACGACATTATCGCAGCGTTGGAGAATATGCCAGCCGATGCAGTGGAACTACTGAAACTGTATGACATGCTCAGCGCATTGGAGAAAATGACGGGAGTAGATGATGGTGCCGACAATTATGTGCTGGACATCAAGACCAAATCTACCTACAATGGCAGCCTGACAGGAACACTAACGGCTGAACACGGCAATCGCGACAGACGCAGGGATGAGGTACAGGGCAATCTATTCAATGCCAACGGCGAGAATACCTCGCTGACCCTGCGTTTGGACAATCTCAGCAACATGAACGTCGGAAGAAACAATTTCCAAAACATATTGTCGGGCAACATCGTGAAGAAATTCGGCAAGAAGATGACGCTCAATGCAAGCCTCTCGCTCAACGCCTTCCACAATGAAAGCGAAAACCATGACTACGACGAGCAGTATCTTGCATCGGGAACGAAATACCAGAAATCCGTGCTGCTCTCCTCGGGCAAGAACCACAGCAATGCCGCAAACATCAGCCTGCGATATGACATCGACTCAAAGACCCTCCTGAATATCAGTGCCAATGGAAACTTCGGACGGTCAGACAACCTGACTGACAACACAACATACCTATATGAGCGCAATACGGCTGCGGACACGCTGACCTCGGGAACGCTGCGAAATAACACAAAAAGCAATGGAAAGAATTACCATGTATCTGCCGACCTCACACGGCGGATTGGCAAGGCAGGGGCATCATTTACCGTGAAGGCGACACTTGGCGGTAACTCGAATGAAACGAATAATACCAGCCTCTCACTGACGAAATTCCACCACCTGCGCAACGCTGTGGGCGGAGATTCACTACTATTGCGCAATCTTTGCCAACAACTGCCCACCCTGCGCAACGAAAGCAGAATATCATTGCAATATACCCATCCTTTTGGCAAACAGTTGAAATTGCAGACAGGGTACGGACTGAATCACGAAGAGGATAGAAACACAAGCGACACTTACGACTATACTATACCGAATAGACCATACATAGATAGCCTAAGTTATGAGAACACACTATCTATATGTGGGCAGGAACTCACCCTGCGAATGGATTATAAGGGTAAGCAATGGAAGATAAACGGTGGTATTGATGTAGAATGGCAACGCAGGAATATCTGCCGGCAACACAATTCGGAAACAGTGGACTATACAGTCAAGGCTACGGAATACAAACCCAAGTTCGGCGCAAAGTGGAACAACGGAAAAATAGAAGTTGAACTGCGTTATAACGGAAACACACAACAGCCTTCCATACAGGCTTTGCTGACACTTGATGACAAGAGCAACCCGCTGTTCGTGAAGATAGGCAATCCGCAGTTGAAGCCAGCCTATCAACAACAACTGTCCATCAGATTAAATGAGAGAAAATGTGGTATTACCTTTATGGGCAATTACCACAACTCGTTCAATGATTTCGCAGAGGAAGTAACGTATGACTCAAATACTGGCGCACGGACATACAGAACTGTCAATATCAACGGAAATTATTCTGTGGACGGGATGCTGCAATGGCAGAAACAAGTGAAGCGTCTGATGCTCTCTGGGCACTATGAGAACTTCTTTTCAAAAAAACCACGTCTATCTCTTTCACGAACAAACGTACGGTAATGCTTTGAAAAGAGCAAGACACATACAACGGGTAATGAGGTTAGGCTGCACGATTGAACTACCAGCCGAAATGGGGGAATATTGACCTACACGCCAGTTGGCAACCCTACCGTTCCAACAACTTACTGACAAACACCCATGTAAATACCATTGACTACGACTGTGGCATCAGCGGCACAGTAGAACTTCCCCACGACATTGAAATATGGGGCGATGCAAATTGTCATCTGCGCCGAGGAACCTATTCAACCACAGATGATGACCAGTGGCTATTGAACGTGGGAGCATCGTGGCGTTTTCTCAGGAAGAAACAAGCCACGCTCTCATTCAAATGGAACGACATTCTGAATAGGCGAAGCGACCTCAACCGTTCCGTTTCAGGTTACGGGTATCACGAGAGTTTCCGACCGCAGATACATAGTTATGCCCTCGTATCGCTGCGATACCGTTTTCAGCCTTACCAGAAAGTAAAAACAGATAAAAATTCTCACAAACAGCAAAAATCCTAATAAATAAGGATTGCAAATAAACAGAAAATAAAAATCATAAATATTTAGGTATTGTGAAATCAAACAAAGGCTCTACCTTTGTAACTCAAAACAATTAATTTATTATCGAAAAATGAAAAATAGTAAAGAATTTAACATTACCAGTATTGGTATTCCTTGTGATGGGACTTGCCTCATGTAGCAGTGATGATAATACAGTTCATTACAGCACAAACTCCCTTAAAAATACAGAATTGATGACTGTGTTGAAATCGAAAGGTTATCAGTTCGACAAAGACGGGAAGCTGGAACTCAACGAATTAGCAAACAACACCACATCGCTTGACCTTAGTGGTACAAACCTGAAGGATCTCAGCGGTCTTGATATTCTCCCCAATCTGAAAGACGTAAAACTCTCCAATAACGGGTATGGACCTGTTTTCGACTTCGCCCAACTACCTGCACAGATTACTGGAGTGGATTTGACCGGCAATGACATTTACGAATTTAAGGGACTGGCAAATACCGACAAGGTAGAGGCTACAGGATACGAGGCTACCGACATTAAACGCCACTTTGAAAAGTTGTATCTTCCTGAGGGAGCAAAATACGATCAGGATCAGATTGTAGCTTTTTATAAAAAGTCGGAGATGGACAAGAAAGCCGTTGATATGAAAATGGCAGATGCAAATGGAAAGTTGAACACATATAACACCTTGCGTAATGTGCCTGATGCCATAGTCAGAAAACAATTATATGATCTTTTCTCACAATTATTTGTCATTACAGAAAATAAGGATACACTTATTGATGTGAGCAGACGAATGACCTCACCCGAGCAAAGCAACAATTCTATTGCTATTTTTGAAGGAAAAAATGCTGACGGTTTCCAATATGTTCTACACAACAAGAGTTTCAAAGGAACAATATTAGGTGTCACTTCAGAAGAATATACAAAAGTTCCTTATCTGAAAATGCCTAAACAAATATCATTTTTCCAGTTAGAGCATCTTGACTTGCTTAACGGCATAGATATGTCTGCAAATACCGATCTGTTTCATGGGCACATGTACACTTGTCGCTCTATCAAGAAAATGGACATGAGCCATTCTACCAAATTGGGACAACGCAGCATACCATTGGAGATGACAGATATGGATGTATCGTGGGTGGAAATCAAAGACTGTCCGGATCTTGAGGAAATCATGTTTCCTAAGAAGGCGTACATCATGAACAATATGACTTTCTGCTATTTGCCCAAATTAAAGAAGCTGGATCTTTCGCAATTTGAGTCTTTTTGGAGATGTGATTTATATGAATTAAAAAATGTGCAGATTATCTACCCAACTATGAAATATAGTGTTTATATGGGTAAAAAAACACAGGAACGCCATTCTGGGTTGGGTATAGATCAGGATATTTTCGATCGTCAGGAAACAAAAGACTTTATCAAGAATAATATAAAATATATAGACAATAATAGTTTTGCTGTTGAAGGACAGTATATGCCACATCCTTGGGAACGTCATGAGGACGTGAGATGGATGGATATATGGAAAAAGAATCCATGGTAATAATGCCATGTATTATTTATAAACTTTTTTACTTTTAAAAATTCATTTGGTATGAAACGATTAATGTTTTCATTGCTCGTACTTCTTATGGCGAGCTTTCGTGAGTGTTAACGCTCAAGTAATTAACAATGAAGTCCAGTTTAAGGGTTCTGCAACAAACGTGTATATGGGAGGTAAACATGTGAGAGACATGAACGACTTAACTTTCACGGTTGCTCCTACGGAGGACGGCAGATGTTGCCTTAGTGGACATGCCGCCTTTCTTGCAGCAGGAATCACCTATCATGACATGGACTTTACACTTAAAAAAGTAGTATTGAGTAATGGCAACAAGTAAGAAACATTTGATCCTTTACTTAGTATTTATAGTTTGTTCAATCTTTTGCCTCCTGCTCGGGAGACGAAAGGATTGAACAAACCCCTGTTGATACAGAATACGCAGCCAAGGTAAAGGAGATATTGAAAGATAGCATAGTCTTGCGTTCCAAGGCTATGATGGCAACCGTGGACAAAACATTGCTACCCGAAGGATGTCCTTTGAAATATTATTTTCACTGGAACGAAGGTTCTGACAAGCCTCTGAACATTCAGTTGAAGAACTTCTCTGTGGGTAAAATGCCTGTTCAGATTTGGTTTAACATCGATTGCAAACTTACTCGTCTTAACTCATGGGAGAGAGATGAATACAAGGGAGATGGCTGGGTGAAATTTATTGGCGAATACGGTGCAACTACCTATATGCCAAACAAGAATGATACCCAACACGAATATGAGAATGGCGACGGAGGCAGCGGCTATGTGCAGGGCTACCTGAACGTGAACACCAAGCAGATAGAGTTCTCCACCAACTTCAATGTCATGTTGATGCAGAGTTATGTTTACTTACAGACAATCGACTATTCAAAGATGGACACTTTCGAGGAAGATTTCGCTAAATTTGAAGAAGATTTGGAGAAATACAAGCAAGCACATGGATTGTAAAGAGCGAAAATATCGAGTAACTTTTCGCCAGATGAACACAATCATCTCTTATGCCTCCTACATTATTATATAGATAGGTATAGAAAGCTATGCTTTTTCCCGTAAAGAGCATAGCTTTCGCTTATATGAAGGTGTTGGTCGGCGGTTTGTTGATTTGAGAATAAAAAAGGAAACAAGAGTGAAAATAGCAATAACATATATATCGTCAGTCCTCCTGCTGTCATGCTTAGGCACGATGCCCGCCTTGGCACAGGAGAAGCCGACGGAAAAGGCGGACACTACGAAAACAAGAAACTTGGAGGGGGTCGTGGTAATGGGTTCACGCACGGCTCGACCGGTGAAGCTGTCGCCCATCACCACGCGGGTGCTTAGCGGAAAGGGAATGGTGGAAAGCGGATACAGCGACTTTCAGCAAGCCCTGCAGCACGAGACGCCCGGACTGAGCATACAGAAAGTAAACTTCGGCAGCGAGATCAACCTTGACGGTCTCGATGCACGTCATGTGCTCTTCCTCACCGACGGCGAGCGGATGACGGGCGACATGGCAGGCAATCTTGACTACGAGCGTTTCAATCTGCACGCCATCGACCGTGTGGAAATCGTGAGGGAGCCAGCAGCACGCTTTACGGCAGCCGTGCCTCAGGAGCCGTCATCAACATTATCACCAAGAAAACCAGTGAGCCTTTTGCCTTTGACGCAGGTGTGCGTTGGGGACAGATGAACGAACGCAACTTCAAGAATCCCAAGAAGAAGGACTTTATCTATATGTTCGAGAAGAATGCCGACCGCCCCAATCTGCAAGGATGGCTGTCGGCAGGATTTAAGAAAGGTGCGTTCACTTCGCAGAGCGACGTGTGGTACAGCGAAAGCGATGCCTTTTATCTGTATCAGGCAGAAAATGACCGTAAGGTTTATACGAAGGAAGCCAATCCATTCTTGGAAAAGGACATCGTGCTGGAAAGCAGTTTTCCACGTCCGCCCATGGGCATAGAGGGACGCGAACACATAATCGCCTCACAGAAGCTCTATTTCGAGCCGTCAAAGCATTTCAAGGCGCAAGCATACGGCTCGGTGTTCTTCATCAACCAATATGACTTGGTGCAGGATCTCGTGCTGACACAGGGGCGAGACTATACATGGGGGGCAAAGGCGAGCTACACGCTGAAAGACTGGCTGACGATTGCGGCAAGTGTTCACGGTGATTATTACGACCGCTTCAAGCGGCATGAGCGGCGCGATGAGCGCAAGCCCGTGTACCACTCGCGCATCTTCCAGCCACGACTGACACTCAGCAGCAACTACTTTGCCGGTCATGCACTCGTCATGGGACTGGAATACTGCGGAGACCGACTGACGAGCGACCGCTTCGTCAATCACAAGATGACATCGCGCACGCTGGAGGAGACCGAGTTCTATGTGCAGGACGACTGGATGGTGAACGACCATTGGATGTTCTCGGGCGGCGTGCGAACAAACTTCTCGGAGGCTTTCGGATTCATGTATATGCCTAAGATTGCAGCAAAGTATTCGCCCGACGACCATTGGGCTATACGTGCCAACTATTCCATGGGCTACCGTTCGCCAAGCATCAAGGAATTGTTCTTCAACTGGGATCACCTCGGTATGTTCATGATCAAGGGCAACGAATTCCTGAAACCAGAGAAGAACAACTACGTCTCGGCAGGTGTGGAATACAGCAACCGTCATTTCTTCTTCAACAGCACGCTTTACGGCAACTTCTACCGCAAGAAGATAGAGGGCGTATGGCGCATTTACGACATGCAGTACAATTTCGAGTACGTTAACCTCGACCGCCAGACGATGGCAGGAGTTGACTTGCTGGGACGCTGGACGCCGACTGACTGGCTCACGCTGAACGCCAGCTACTCGTATGTATATGTGAGCAAGGAGAAGGGACTGCGCATCAACACCACGTCGCCCCATGCGGCAACGGCAGGCGTAAAGTATAGCTACAAGAAAAAGAAGAACTACAGGCTTGAAACCTATTTCAACGCACAGATCATGGGAGAAAAGCAATACGATGTGCAGGATCGTGTGTATGTGGAGAAGGCGGGGCGGTCGTACGATGCCTATTTCCGCTGTACGCTGCCTACCTACGCACTCTGCAACCTGAATGTGGCACAGACCTTCAAGGATAAAATCCGCCTATCAGTGGGTATTGACAATATCTTCAACTACAAGCCGAAGACATTGGGGTCGGGACTCACCGCTTTCAGCGTTCCTGCTACTGCAGGGGCGAGAGCCTACATACAGTTAGAATTCAAAATAAGATAAAAGATGAAGACAAAAGTACTTCCGTTACTCTTGCTCGTCTCACTGTCGATGGTATCGTGCCTGTCGTATGATGCCGACGAGTTCGACGGCAAGATTATGCCACGCGTGGCGAGTTATACCACCGGTGTTACCAACGACTGGATATACTTCAACCTGCGTACGGGAGAGGTGTTCAACCGCATCGCTCCCAATAGGGATATCAAGGAGGGGGCAACAGAAAGACAGATTAGACTGGGATATTGCTTTCTGTGGCTACCACATCCGTACCAACAGTGGCACGAGCGGTAACGGCATGGGTGGTGCCATAGATTTGGGATATGGCGACTACGACCGATGGCATACCGTAGACCAACTGCCCATGTCTCAACAGTGGGTGATTGACAATGATACCACGGTGAGAATAACCTATTCGCAGACCGACTGGTATCGCTATGTGAATACCCATGGGCTTGACCCCAAGGAGAATCCGTGGTTCGACCCAAACAATGGACCGCAGCGAACACTCACGAGTGCAAATCCATTGTTAGAAAAAAATATGTTTCTCTCTGGTCCGCCGATGACCTACACGCCGTCGTACCATGTTTATGCAGTGCGTACCGCCGACGGAAAACATTATTTCAAATTACAGATTATCAGTTGGTATAACCAGCATACCGAGATAGACGATACGGGCGGCCAGATGAGCTACTACTGCGACGAGCTGAAGCAATGAGTTTCAACTCGCATAAGCATCGATGAATTTTAAACGATAAAATAAGAATGATGAAAGAAAAAAAGCAAACTTTATCCATGGCGCACCATCGCCTCGTTCCTTTTGGTGCTTTTTGCCATGCCTTTGGGTCATGCACTGATGATACTGATGGAGAAATTCATGAGTGAGGGCGCCATGCACGTGGCAGGTTTCATGATGGGAGCCGTAGGACTGGTAATGGTCGTGGTCGGCGTGTTTGTGAAGGGCGACACCCGGCAGACGCTATGGGGACTATTCGGTGGACTGCTCTTTTGGACGGGATGGGTGGAGTTTCTCTTCCTCTATTATGTCCGTCGATACGGCGTGCAGCCCGAAATCGAGAATGGCGTGGTGGTAACCAAACCTGAGTACCTTATCATGCCTGCATCGTTTGGCATGTGGATGATGGTGATGACAATGTATATATTCAGCACTCGGAACGGTTGCGACTTTATCACGTGGATTCAGAAAGTGTGCTTCCGCAATCAGCGTAAAATCATTGCAGCGCAGCCCATGACACGCCACACGAGTATCGTAACCTTTATGGAACTGAACATGATGCTATGGGGATTGTACCTTTTATTGATGTTCTGCTACGACAAGCATTTCCTTGGCGATCATCATCCCGTAACATTCCTTGTGGGTATGGGTTGCCTCGTGGGTTCGTTCTTCATGCTGCGCCGCCAGCTACGTCTTGCCTCATGGGGAGCAAATATTCGCATGGCGATTGCCACGGTCATCGTGTTCTGGACACCTGTGGAGATACTCGGACGTATTAACTTCTTCAAGGAGTTTTGGGTGGAACCCGAGAAATATGTATGGCAGATGGTGGTTATCCTTATAGTGTTTCTTTCGTTGGGTGTTTATCTTTGGTTGAAGAGTAGGCTACGAAAGAGAACCAAATAAAGGGAAAAGGGCATCGAATGAAGAAATCAACATGGAGACAACACCATAAATGGTTAGGAATAGTCTTAGCCCCATTTATCATACTCTTTTGTTTCTCAGGAATTGTTCTCAATCATGCTGGCTTGTTAGCAGATGTAAACATAAGCCGAAAACTTCTGCCAGCGGAGTATTGGTATGACCGGTGGAACAAAGGGTTGCTTCGTGGAACGATGAAGTGGAATTGTAAGACGTTGATATATGGCAATTCAGGTATATGGTTAAAAGAGGAAAGCAACGGCACGATAAGAGATTTCAACAGGGGCTTGCCCAATGGTGCCGACCACAGAAGTATCCGTGGCGTAGTTTCTATGCCAAACGGATTCCTATATGCCATAAGCCAGTATAATCTATATTGCTTGAACGAGTGCGGCGCTTGGATGAGGATTGACTTGCCCAATGATGAGCATGAACGGCTAAGCGACATTACGCAGAAAAACGATTCGCTCATCATTACCGGGCGCTCACACATCTATCTTTCTCATGTTCCTTATCATACTTTTCAAAAAATCACGTTAAAGAAAGGTGGCAATGACAAAGGCAAAGTTTCGCTATTCCGTACAATATGGCTTCTTCATGGGGGCGGACTGTTTGGAATTGTAGGCAAACTCTTTGTCGATTTAGTGGGGCTTATCCTCTTGTTCCTATCCATATCAGGCATATACTATTCCTTTGCACCTCGCCCGCATTCATCATTCGGTGCACGAATTAAAAGCTGGCTGATTAAATGGCACAACCAAATAGGCTGGGCATCCATATTCTTCTTGTTGCTGCTTACCATTACGGGATGGATGCTACGCCCACCTGCACTCATAGCCATCGCTTCAGCCAAAATCCCTCCGATACCTTTTTCCGCAATGGATAGCGATAACCCGTGGAACGATTGCCTACGCTCACTACGGTATGATGATGACAAGGAGGACTGGCTGCTATGCACTTCCGACGGTTTCTACTCTCTCCGCCATTTGAGCGACACACCGCAAAAAGAGCAAGTGCAACCACCCGTGAGCGTTATGGGCATCAATGTTGAGCAAAAAGACAGTCGGCACAAATGGCTGATTGGCTCGTTCAGCGGTCTGTATGTATGGGACAGACCCCACGAGGAAGTTACCGATTACTTCACCCACCACGCACCCCAGCCTACAAGCGAAATGCCTATCAGTAGCCATCCTATATCAGGTTTTTCATCAGATATAGAAGATGCAGAGCTTGTCGTAGATTACAACAAAGGTTGTCCCCGCCTTTCCATGCCCAATATCATGGCAACGTTACCCATGTCGCTACGCAATGTTTGCATAGAAGTTCACACAGGGCGCATCTTTACATTCTTGGGTAAAACTTCTATATTATACATTTTTCTCATGGGAATTGCTTGCGTTTGGTGTCTCTGGAGTGGCTGGAAGATACATAGAAGAAACCCTAAAATCTTCAACCTTAATTGAGTTTACAAATCTTTCATTTGAAATATTGGCGTAATGGACATTTGGTAGGCTGAAAACCTCTCGTGTTTTAGTAATGGACATTTGGTAGGCTGGTAATTCCAGCCTACTTTTTTTATATTCAGGAACCCATCTATGAACTTCTTTTTATTAACCTCCTTCATTCCATTATGATTACGCAATGCCCTTTTAAGTTGTGAGTTGAATCCTTCCAATAGATTTGTTGTATTGGGTATCTCTAATTCAGGATATTCTTCATACGTATATAGCCATTTAAGGTGTGTCTTCACCGAACGCCTTGCACTTCTCAGCCTTCTATGTGTATAGGTTGTCTTGCCTGAGATTAGTAGAGTTCGTTCATCGAGGAACTCTTTCCATTCGTCACACCATTTATCAAAACCTGATGTGAATTCTTCTTTCCCGATAGAGAACATGCTTCTCATTAATGCCAGCAGCTCGATGCCTGCGGGCAAATGCGGATTGTTGGTAAGAAGCCTCCTGACTATCTGCAAGCTGGTGGAATTGGCACATCTGTCAGGGCAGGATGTCACAGCTTGTAAAAAGCCCGACATGTCCATCACACACCACTGCCTTTATCCGAGTTCCCCTCCTCAATGCATCTGAGTCCCTCAAGGTATTCCTTGTTGGTCTCGTTCCTGACAAACCTGCGATGAAGTATCCTGCCTGATGTGGCATCTTGAAAGAGCATCACACCAAAGGTTTTGGAGAAGTAGGTCGTGTCCAGTATTATTGTTGCAGATTCAGGATAGATGGGAGTAAAGCTGTCTGCCACTGAACTTAGCCTACGGCGTATGGTTCTTTTCTGAACATTTGTGAAGAGTGGAAAGCTCAGAAATAGTTCGTTTCTCGGTTAGATAGTCACTCCATAAACACACATTGTCTATACGCTGACCACTTTGAAATTGCCTGCCACAATCCCTACAAAAAGTACATTTTGGACATTACGCCGATGACCATTCTTTTTAACATTTGAACTGTTACAGAATATACAGTTTTTTTATTCATAAGCTTTCAAATGCTGCAAAGGTAATGAATAAAGGACATTTGAGAGGTTTCAGCCTACCAAATGTCCATTACGCCGAAATATTACGATATACGATAATCCTCTGTCAACTCAACTGCCTGCTGTTGGAGGCGTGTAACCTCGTTTGTAAGATTGATAAGTTCCTTCAACAATGCCTGCACGCTTTTGGCTGCCGTATAGCAGTGCAAAAGTTTGACCACCTGATTGTAGTTTACTCCTATTCTGTGAATTTCCGCAGTAAGTTCGGACAGCTTGCGATTATATTCCACGGCGGACTTGTCCACCATAATTACCTTGAAACTTTCCCCAAGAATACGGGTACGCACAAAATCAGACTTGCTTACCGCACCCGATTTGTTGTATAGGTCGATGGCACGTAGCTGGTCTTTCACATCGGGCATACGGGTATCCCATCTGTCCCAACGGGGAACTTCTTCTATATTTCTATGTCCGTAACGGTTCTTATTCGCTATTTCTAATTTGGGCATAATTGTATTGTTATGTTTGTTTTCTAATCACGACTTTGGAGTGATTTAATCC
>BNJU01000796.1_pt1 | contig 16782 bp, 12 predicted proteins | sample 8539281 | NCBI WGS metagenome assembly BNJU01 (sample SAMD00202456, study PRJDB9452) | human saliva metagenome | isolation source: human saliva | place: Japan
GGAATCTGAACCCCGTTGTATGTAGGCAATGTGTCACTTGTATCTTTGCTTATTGAAACGGCTGTCCGTCCCAGAAAAGCTGCGTTCGGTAGTGGGAATAGCCAAAAAAGTTACCCAGCAATCTTTGGAACTAAAAACTTCAACGTCTGAGGGCGGGATTACTCCCCGCCCCTCAGACGTATGCGTTTTAAGATTTTGTAATCACGAGCCTCAGCCCGCGTAGCTCAACCCCGTGAGGTTAGCCCATGAACACGCCGTTGCCGCGCTTCTCCAGCTGCTTCGGCGCGAAAGTCGCGTGGCGGATGTGGTCCACCTCAATGAGCACGTTATCGCCCATAGCACCGGTCACGTGAACACGGCGGCCAATCATGTTGTTCTCACCAATACGGTCATCCTTCGCGGACGCAGTCGTAATGTGCATATCGCGAATGTTGTTCTCAATGTAGAAACCGTACAGGGAAGCCTTCGCCCAGCTGTAAGGGTTGTGCGAACGAGGAGCCACGAAGCGGCTACCGCGTGCGTTACGGCCAATGTACCAGTTCGCCGCCTCGTCACCTCGAGCAGCGCCGGTAACAGCATCCTGGAAGCTCGAAGACTCACCCAGGCAGCCAATGAACTGGTTGTTACCCCACTCCACGAGCCAGCCGTGACCGGCGTTCTCCTGGGCGGTGCAGCCAATGAACATGTTGCGGGTGCCCTGAATGAACCAGCCTGCACCCACGTGGCGGGTCTTCACCTCGTACAGGGCGTTCTTACCCTGGTTGCGCTTGTTGAACCAGCTGGTGGATGCCTCAAACTTGGACTGAGAAGTGTAAATCTCGATACCCGCGTAGGTGCCGAAGCTCATGTTTGCGTCAGAGACGTCAATCATGGAGAACTTGTTATCTGCCGCGCCGGGGGTGTCACCCTCACGGGCACGCAGCGGGTGGCCGACAGGCTTGCCAACCAGCAGGCCCTGGCGCAGGGTCTGGCGGATGCGCAGCTTGTCAATCTTCATGCCCTGGTCATCCAGGCCCAGGATCGCAACGCCAATAGCGGTGTCCCAGATTTCGATGTTGGACAGGGTGGGCACTGCGTCCGGCTCACCGGGGTTAGCGTCCGCAATGCGGGTGTGGAAGATGACGCCTGCAACGTTGTCGACGGGCTGGGTGTGTTTCTCCAGGAAAATCTGGTTGCTCTTAGAATCCAGCGGCAGGTTGTACTTGTTGGTGCGGATGAACAGGTCACGCACGCCCATACGCATGGGCTTGTTCTGGTTGGTGCCACCGCTCATGGGGGTGGTGTAGCTACCGGTGTGGAAAACGCCGGTGCATTCGTAGCTACCGTTCTTGGTGGAGGGAATACCCTTGTCGGTGAAAGCGACGATTCGGGTTGCCTGACCGTGGCCGAAAATCTCGACGCGGTGCTTCATTTCGATGAAGGGGAGGGAGACGCGGTACATGCCGCCGGGAATCTCCACGGAGCCGCCGCCCTGCGCAGCAACATCATCGATAGCCTTCTGGATAGCACTAGTGGAGTCTCGTACGCCGGTGGGGTCAGCGTTGTACTTGGAATCGCATACGTTCACGCTCATGATGGTAGCCATGGAGTGTCCTCTTTCTTGGCGGATACAGAACAGCGATTAGCGCATAGATAGTGTCTTCTACGCGCGTCATTAAGCTGAGTGTATCCAGTTGTGTTTGAGTGAATAAGTGGTTTTGAGCTTCCTTCCGGTTGAGTGAGTGAGTCTCTTCCGGTGTGGGATGCGGGCGGGGAGTGAATCCGCTGCATCAATGCTCGTGGGCGGTGTGAGGGAGTGAATCTCAACCATTCCCACATGAGTCATAAATTCTTGCATGCAGGATGCAAATCTGTCTAACCCACGACAAAACATTCTAGGGCAAAATTGGGGATTTTTCGCCGCCCAACACCCGATAGTGTTGATTGTCTCGCTCGTCACTTTGATGCAATAGAGTGCAGATAACCCACAGAAAACCAACTGACCAGTACAAATGTCACATCTTGCACGTAAATGCACTAGTCAGGGGAATCTTTGCCAAAGCGCGCAACATCACTTTTTCAGACGGGTCATCCAGACCCAAAGAACCCATCAAAACCCCTCATCAGAGGCTTATCTCACAGACTCAGAGGCCCCCAATAGCACCCGCCGAGCACCCCGGCAGATAGGGTTCAAGCCCCTACTGAACTTCCTTTGCGGAGGCTGCACCCACCACATCCAGGCGCGCATAGCGGCCCGCAAGCCAGGTACAAATCATCAGCTGAACCTGGTGGAAAATCATGATTGGCAGCATCATCAGACCCAGCGAACCCGCACCAAAAATAATGATCGCCATCGGCAGGCCGGCCGCCAGCGACTTCTTCGAACCGCAGAACTGAATCGTAATGCGGTCGGCGCGGTTGAAGCCCAGACGCTTAGCCAGCTGGTCGGTCAGCCACAGCATGAACACCACAATGATCGCCATGAGCACAATCAGCAGCACAATCTGCCACCACGCCACGCGCGTCCACACGCCCTGCACCACGGAGGCGGAGAACGCCGAATACACAATCATCATGACCGAGAACTTATCAAGCCACTTGGTGGTCGGCTTCTTGGCGAATTCCCCCACCCAGCGGCGCGTCAGCTGACCGAGCACGAACGGCAAGAACAGCTGAATGGCGATATCCAGAAAGACGGTGCCGGAGAACTCAATATGGCCCGTGTTCATCAGCAGCATGGCGAGCAGCGGGGTCGCTACCACACCCACAATCGAAGAGAGCGAGGCGCTCACAATCGCCGCCGCCACGTTACCGCCCGCAATCGAGGTAAACGCGATAGAAGCCTGCACGGTCGAGGGCACAAAGGTCAAGAACAGAATGCCCATGTACAGCCCATCACCGAGCACAAAACGCAGCGGGGAGAGCGCCAAACCGACCAGGGGGAACAGCACGAACGTGCAGCTCAAAATCATCAGGTGCAGACGCCAGTGGGTCAGGCCGCGAATAGCCTCCGCGGTGGAGAGGCGGGCGCCGTACAGGTAGAACAGCAGGGCGACCGCGAACTTCGTTCCGGTACTGAACCATTCGGCGAAGTCGCCGCGCGCAGGCACGATAATGGCGAGGATGACCGCGGTAATGAGCATGGTCAGTAGCGGGTCGAGTTTGATGGAGCGAAGTGATGAAAGCATGGTTTCCATTCTATGACCGCACCCCGCGGCGGATGCTGGGGCGGGCGCATCTTCTCACCTGGGGGTCACACGGGATGCTCAGGAGTGCGCAGGAGGCGGTTAACAGCCGAACCCGCCGGAGTGCCTTAGCACCCCGACGGGTTCGTGAAAGGTTATTGAGCTGTGCGGCTCAGATGAGGCGGTCAGAGGAGGCTCAGCGGCTACTTCTTGTCGCCGTCGAAGCCGTAACCGTACGAGCCGCCCTCAGAGGAGTTGTTGCCGTACTGGCCGTAACCATACTGCTCGGGCTGGCCATTAGGCTGACCGGCAGAGGGCTGCTCAGGTGCGGGCTGGCCTGCACCATTCTGGCCTGCACCGTTCTGGCCAGCGGCAGGCTGACCGAAGCCGGGCTGCTGACCGTAAGACGGCTGACCCGGTGCGGGCGCCTGCGGGCCACCGGGAGCACCCGGTGCCGGCATGCCACCGGCGGCTGCGTACGCATCCCAACGCTGGCCGTGGAAGGCACGAGCCTGCTCGGTGAGCCAGCCAGCAAACAGGGTCGAGTTCGCGTCGAACTCGGGGGCGTTCTCGGGCTTGGGGTACACGTCCACGGTCTCCAGGGTGTGGTCAGCCCACGCGTCCTGGTGCTCACGCATGAACTCGGTGGACTGAATCGGGTCAGGCCACATGTGTACCGGCTCAGACGCCGGAATCAGAACCGGAACGCGCGGTGCGGTCTCCTTGACCGGGTTCTCCGTCGGACGCCAGAACAGGCGGCCGGGCTGGGTGCGGTCACGCAGCGCGTGCGCACGCCAGGTGAGAATGGGGTGGCTTGCCAGCAGGTTCACGTACCAGACGGCAAGGCCGCGGTCGGTCACCGCACGGTCGGCAAGCTCATCGAAGTTGACCTGCTTGTTCAGGTACTTACCCGCCGCAAGCACCTTGACAGCACCCTCAGCGCCCTCGGGGCAGAAGCGGTAGCCGAAGTTGTCGGCGGTGTACTCCTGCGAGCGGGACAGCGCACTCGACAGCACCGGAATCTGGTTGAACAGCGTAGTGAAAATCAGACGGAAATAGCCGACGTGACCTGCGGCGATGTGGCCAACCTCGTGGCCAATAATGAAGCGCAGCGCCTGCGGGTCACGGGACTTACCACCGATTTCGAACAGGTCGGAGTACAGGCAGATGTAGCGGCGGAAACCGTGACCTGCCGCGAAAGCGTTCATGGTGCCGTTACCGAGGATGACGTACGCATCCGGCACACGGCGCAGGCCCGCAGCCTCCGCTGCTTCGGCGAGCATCTGGTACGCCTCGGGGAACTGGGTCGGGGTGATGCGGACACCGTGAACACGCTGCTGCGCGTAGTAAACCGCACGAACGATGAAGACGGCAATCGGACCCAGGATGAGCAGACCAACCGTCTGGAAAATCAGGTCTTCCAGGCTCGCGGAGGTGCTACCGGAAGAAGGTACTCGAACCGAACCTTCACCGGTTGAGCTGAAGACGTAACGCATCATCGAGCTGAACAGGTCAGCCAGCGCCATGAACAGCACAATGTAGCCGACCGCGGTGACGGCGTAAGCGGCGACCAGCCACGGAATTTCGGAGGGTGACGCAGCGCGTGCAGCACCTTCGGCGGCAGCATCGACTGGTAGGCGAAGAGCTTCGGCTGGGGCAGGGGGCTGACCGGCTTCGGCGCTCGTCTTCGGGGAGCCAGCCGGCGGAGAGGTCCTGCGGAGGGGCTCACCAGGGGGCGTGGAATGCCTGCTGGCCGGGCTGGGCGTTGAACTGCCCGCCGGGCTGCTGGTGGTTTTCAGGGGGTTGAGTCATGTCTCGTCCGCTTCGTATCGAGTGTTATCTGATTCCACTCTATCGTTTTTGGGCACTTACTAGTGAATGTGAATGCGCTTTTTCTCATAGAATGCCCATTCGCGACGCTACGGTACGCCACGGCATCGGAATACACAGCGCCGGGGCACACAGCGCAGAGACCCGGGGCGCACCGCCTTGCGGGCATAGAAATCCGCCGCGACACCCATACGGAATGGGTACCACGGCGGATTACTTACGCTGAGCCGCCCTACACGGCGGGGTGCGTGGGGCTTAGAGGCTCTTGACGAGTTCCTCGGTAGCCTCAGCGATAGCCTTCTCCTCGTTGGTGGGGATGACCAGCACCTTGATAGCGGAATCCTCGGTGGAAATCACGCGCGGCTCGGGGGAACGCTAGCGTTCTCCTCCTCGTTGTACTTGATGCCGAGAGCACCGAGGCGGTCCAGGACCAGCTTTGCGGAAGTCGCCGGAGTTCTCACCGATACCAGCGGTGAAGATCAGTGCCTGCGCGCCGCCAACAACCAGGGTTGTAGCCGCCAATGTACTTCATCAGGCGGTAGGAGGTCATGTCCAGTGCGAGCTGTGCACGCTCGTCGCCGGACTGTGCAGCCTCAACGACCTTACGCATGTCGTTGGAGCCAGCCAGTGCGAGCAGGCCGGACTCCTTGTTCAGGATGGTGTCCAGGCGTTCACCGTCAATGCCTTCACGGGACAGGGATGGTGGTCAGTGCCGAGGGGTCAATGTCGCCGGGCGGGTACCCATGATCAGGCCAGCCAGCGGGTGTAGCCCATGGAGGTGTCCACGGACTTGCCGCCCTTCTAGCGGTCACGGACGCGCCGTTACCGAGGTGTGCGACAACGCCGTTGAACTCGTCGCGTGCAATGCCGAGCATGTCAGCTGCAACGTGGGAGACGTACTCGTGGCTGGTGCCGTGGAAGCCGTAGCGGCGGATGCTGTACTTGTCAGCCAGGTCGTAGGGGATTGCGTAGCGCCATGCTTCTTCGGGCATGGTGGAGTGGAACGCGGTGTCGAAGATAGCGACCTGCGGCAGGGAGGGCCACTTGTGCATTGCTGCGCGCATACCCTGAACGTGTGCGGGGTTGTGCAGCGGTGCCAGCGGGGAGAGGTCGTCGATCTGCTGGACAACTTCCTCGGTCAGCAGGGTGGGGTGGGTGAACTTCTCTGCACCCTGCACCACGCGGTGGCCGACTGCCTGCAGCTCACGGCCTGCCAGGACGGGCTCGAGCTTCTCGGACATGATGTCGAATGCGACTTCGTGGTTGGGCACGTCGGTGCCGATGTTTTCGACGAGGCCGGAGGTCAGCATCTGCTCTGCCTCGGGCAGGGAGGTGTCACGCACCTGGTACTTCAGGGAGGAAGAACCGGCGTTCACAACGAGAATAAGCATGAAAGTATCTTCTTTCGTAGTTTTTCTTTTCTGCTCCATTCTCGCACTTTTCGAGCCTGCGTGCGAGACGGCCCCGACCGTGTTTTTAACAGGGGTTTTACTAGGGGCAGCCGTGGGGGCAGCAGGCGGGGGGTTTGGTGGGGCGGAGAGAACGCCTGGAGGATAGGTTTAAGGTATGACCCTAATTACTGGTGGTGTTTTCAGAGCTTAGGGTATAGTTGGGGTTAGCAAGGTAACACAAGAACCCTGAGACAATCGCCGCAAGGCGAGGAGGTATAACAGGGTGAGCCGTAGCGGGGTGTACTGGTGGATTCTGGTCGAAGCTCGGACCTTGCGCATAAGGCACCCGTTCAGGGTGCCTTTTTTGTGCGCCGAACCTAGACCCCACCCGCGCATGACTGAAACGGTTGCGGGGGTAGGTATAACCTCCGTATAGTGGGGGTTGTCAGGATAAAACGATGGATTACCGCCTCCGGGCCGAGGGATGAAGGCGTCAAGGTATGAAAGCTGGAGTATTCCCGGCCGTTCTTGACGATCCTGACATAAAGGCACCTTACGAGGTGCCTTTTCTGTTTTAATTTCACAACTCAGGGGAAGGGACGCATTCCGGTGCGTCCCCTCCCCTGTTTCTTATGCTCGTGGGTTAGTCCTCGTCGTCATCAACGGCGGGCAGGCCCAGCAGGGCGGTTCCCGCCTCGGTGAGCGACCAGCGCATCGTGCGGCCAGCCTTCACACCCTTAACAGCCAAGCCCCTGCAGCAATTTGAGCCTATCGCGCAGAGTCGGCGCCGTAACGCCCAACACCTCCTGCAACTCGCTTGAGGTGGGGGCGACTGGCGCACGGAAAATATTGGCTTGTCCCAACAGATGCAGAAGGTCAAGCAGGGAGTCCACCTTCTTCTGATTTTTTGTTGTTTCGCCCCTCAGCCACTCATGGTTCTGATTCAACTCAGCAGTACGCTTATTCAGCGATACTAGCGCCTCGTAGCGGGTCGCCAACTCCTTTTCTAGGTATTCCTGTGCCTTCTCAATTAGTTCAAGGAAGGCATGCAAAAAAATAGTTACTTCACCGTAGTTGAGTCGCTCCTCAGCATCAGAAAACGCCTTGTAATAACGCTCTTTATGGAGGTTAAGTGTGCTCGGCAGAGTAAGCGCCGTCAGGTGGCTGAGTACCCACACCATATGGGAAGCGAGGAGGTACCTGCCAAATCGTCCGTTGCCGTCGTAGAAGGGATGTGTGTACTCCACCATAAAATGCGCGGCGATTGCGGAGAATAGTGTCGACACGTCTGGGTCGAGGGCGTGGTTGAGTGCCGCCTGAATGTTAGCGGTGATAACTTCCTCGCCCATCGAGGGGCTTATGAACAACCTTAGTACCACTAGTGATATGGACAGGACCGGCACGAAAAAGTGCTCCGTCTAGACGATTTTCGTCGTCCAGATGCCCCTCAAGCAGGGTGTCATAAAGTTTGCGCACTTCCTCGACCGTATCAGGCGGCCGACGTTCTCCCTAGTGTGTTCAATAGATTCATAAATTCCACAGCACGTTTAGCGCGGGGATCTTCACTGTCGCCGGAGGTGAGCGCCTCAGAAATCAGCCGGCGAGTTGTATGCACACCTTCAATGCTGTCAGTGGCCACGATGCTGCGTACTGCCAGGTCAGATAGGTAGCTCCTCATCGCGACACCAGGTAAGCGAGAACTCAGCTGTTCGATAGTCCGCTCCCGCACCATAATACGGTCGTAATGGGCAAGCACGGTACGATCCACCAAGTAGAACAGGGGTGCTCCCCTACCGTAAAATCGTTGAGGAGGTAGGTGGAGTAGCCGTTGCGGCGTACCTGCAGTTCCTCCTGTACGGCAGCTTCGCCGCGTTCATGGAAAAATACTTTTAAGAGTTCGATACCTGTGACCGGTAGCACTCATTCAGTCCTCCTACATAGTGAAAAAAACCGCGATTTTTTTCATTATTCCTAAAATTTTCAGGAAATAGTGAAAAAAATGGCGATTTTTTTCATAATCCAGGTCACATATAGGTGTTTAGGATGCCGGGCAGCCTCTCCCCCCGCTAGAGCACCTCGGGGTGGACCGCCACCTCCACGGCGGCAGGCAGCACGCGCGCGCTAATGCGGTGCGCCGACGGCGCCGGGTCGCCATCCACCTCAACCGGCTGCGCACCATCCGGGAACTCCAGCACCACCTCGGACCCCACCAGGTGGCGAATCACCGGTAGCTCAATGCGCGGCGAACCCAGAATCGTACGGCGCATCACCTTCGCCATCAGCAGGCCCCACTCCACCAGGTCACGCGGGGACGCCACAATCACCTCAAGCTTGCCGTCGTGCACATCCGTCATATCCGCCAGGCGAATACCGCCCTGCAGGCGACCGCAATTCGCAACCAGCACCGACCGCATCGGCAGAGTACGGAACGGCGCACCATCCACGCTGATGCGCACCGGATGCGACCTGCCCAGCATATGCTTCATGCCGGATTGCACGTATGCAACCCAGCCGAACTTCGCCTTAATCTCCTCGTTCGTGTCGTTCATGACCAGCGCATCAAAAGCCAGCACCACTCATTACAAAGAACGTGTGTTCGGTTTCTTCGCCGGGGGCGCTCGTCGTCGTCATCTCAATCGCATCAACGGCCTGACCTGCACCGTTGAGCGCAATATCAATACACGCCGCCACGTCACTGACCGGAATATACAGGTTACGCGCCAGCAGGTTACCGGTGCCCATCGGCAGAATACCCAGGCGCGGCTTGCGCCCCTCGTGATGCGCCAGCGCCGCCGCCACGGCACGCACCGTACCGTCACCACCTGCGGCAATCAGCAGGTCAACGCCCTCGGCAATCAGCTCGCGGGCGGCCTCTGAGCCGGGCTCGTCCACGCGGGTGGTGCGCACCAGCGCCTGCGGGTGGCCGTTCGCCGCGAGGATACGTTCCAGAATCTCGACGGTGGCCGCGGCACCCGGCTTGCTCGGGTTGTACACCAGGCCCACGCGACGGCTGGGGCCGGCAGGCAGGGTCGGCAGAACGCCGAAGGGCGCACCCAGCTCGATAGCGCGTCGGCGCGCCTTCTTGCGGGCACCAGTGGCGGAGGCGGTCAGCGCCGCCGCCGCAGAAACACCAAGGAGTTTACGGTAAAGAGGCATAGTTCTTAGACTACCAGGATACGCGAAAACCCGCCCACCGTTTACGCGGTGAGCGGGTTTTTCGACCGAGTTTGAGATTATTCAGCGGCTACAACCGGGATAACCTCGGCGCCACCCATGTACGGGCGAAGAGCCTCAGGAATCACAACAGAACCGTCAGCCTGCTGGTGAGTCTCCAGGATGGCAACCACCCAGCGAGTCGTCGCCAGGGTGCCGTTCAGGGTTGCCACGGAGCGAGTGCGGCCCTTACGCACGTTGCCTGCCTCGTCCACGGTGTCCGGGGTGCGCTCGCGGATGTTCAGACGGCGCGCCTGGTAGGTGGTGCAGTTCGAGGTGGAGGTCAGCTCGCGGTAGGTGCCCTGGGTGGGGACCCACGCCTCGCAGTCGAACTTGCGGGCTGCGGAGGTGCCCAGGTCGCCTGCGGCGGTGTCAATCACGCGGTATGCGAGGCCGCAGCGCTGCAGCATTTCCTCTTCGAGGGACAGCAGCTTTGCGTGCATCTCTTCTGCCTGCTCGACGGGGCAGTAGACGAACATTTCAGCCTTGTTGAACTGGTGCACGCGAATAATGCCGCGGGTGTCCTTACCTGCGGAGCCTGCCTCACGGCGGTAGCAGGAGGACCAGCCCAGGTACTTCTTCGCGCCCTTCTCGAAGTCGAGAATTTCGTCGGTGTGGTAGCCGGCGAGCGCCACCTCGGAGGTGCCGACCAGGTACAGGTCGTCGCGTTCGAGGCGGTAGATTTCGTCGTCGTGCTTGACGTTGAAGCCGGTGCCGTTCATGATTTCGGGGCGTACCAGGGTGGGGGTGGTCATCATGGTGAAGCCGTGCTCAGTTGCGAGGTCGAGCGCCATCCACATGAGTGCCTGTTCGAGGCGTGCTACCTGGCCCTTGAGGAAGTAGAAGCGTGCGCCGGAGACCTTTGCGCCGCGTGCCATGTCGATGCCGTCGACGAGTTCGCCGATTTCGAGGTGGTCGCGCGGTTCGAAGCCTTCGATGGTGAAGTCGCGGGGGTGCCGACTTCTTGACGACTACGTAGTCGTCTTCGCCGCCGACAGGTACGCCGTCGATGATGAGGTTTTTCGATGCTGCTGATCAGTTCCTCGTATTCGGCGGTCTTCGCTTCGGAGGCTGCCTTTGCTTCGTTGACGCGGGCTGCCAGTTCCTTCGCCTGTGCGACGAGGGCGGGCTTTTTCTTCCTTGGGTGCCTTTGCGACGGTCTTGCCGAAGGCGTTCTGTTCGGCGCGCAGGTTCTCGTATTCGCCGATGAGTGCGCGGCGTGCGGTGTCGGCTTCGAGGATGCGGTCGACGTGGGTTTCGTCCTTGCCGCGTGCTCGCTGGGAGGCGCGGAAGACGTCGGGGTTTTTCGCGGAGGAGGTTAATATCAATCACTGTTTTTATCCTACCCTAATCTTGCGGTGGGTTGTGGGCGGGGTTTGCGCTGGTGGGGCGCGGGTAGGTGCGGGGGTGTCTAGCGGCAGCCGGCTTGGTACCGTTAGTGGCGCTGCAGCTGTGCGGGGCGGCCGTTCGGGAAGAGCGACTCGACCCATTCGTGTGCGGCGTCGAAGGAGCCGTCGGAGTGGATGGCGTCGACTTCGGTGTTTTCGTGGTCGGCGCGCGGGTAGGAGCCGAGGAATTTCAGCGTCGGGGAGACGCGGTGCAGGCCGCGCAGTGCATCGCGCATGCGTGCCTCGTAAATGTGGCCATCGGCGTCGATGCTGAACGAGTAGGAGCCCATGCCTTCGCCGGTGGGGCGCGATTCGATGCGGGAGAGGTTCACGCCGCGCACCGCGAACTGTTCGAGCAGTTCGAGCAGGGCGCCGGCGCGGTTGGCGAGCAGCGGCACGGTCAGGGTGGTCTTGTCGGAGCCGGTCGGTTCGGGGATGTCGGCGGTACGGGAGAGCAGCACGAAGCGGGTCACGGCGTTCTTGTTGTCGCCAATATTGTCCTGCAGCACGTGCAGTTCCGGGTGGTAGTTCAGCAGCGCCGGGGAGCAGATTGCCGCATCGTAGGTGCAGCCCTCTTCGAGCAGGCCGACAGCCGCCGCCGCGGTGGAGGAGCCGGGCAGGTAGGCGGCGGCGGGTACGTTCTCCTGCGCCCAGCCGCGCACCTGCGCCCAGGCGTGCGAGTGGGTGGAGATGGTCTTAACGTCTTCGATGCTGATGGGCTTCGCGGCGACCAGCACGAAGCGGATCGGTACGAGCACCTCGCGGATAATGCGTACACCCTCGCTGGCTGCGATAGCGTCCAGGGTGGCGCTCACGCCGCCCTCCACAGAGTTTTCGATGGGCACCATGGCGGCGTCCACCTCGCCCGCGTTCAGGCGTGCGAGCGCGTCGGGCACGCTGGTGGCGGGGATGCGTTCGGCGTCGGATGCGCCGGGGACGCTCAGCAGGGCGGATTCGGTGAAGGTGCCGGAGGGGCCAAGGTAGGTGTATCGCATGCCACTATAGTAGCGTCTGCCATGGAGGGGGCGCCGAATTCGGTGATAGGTTACGGTCTTTGGCGGTAGTTAAAAGCCCCCACCAAAGTCACTAACCTATGGTCGAAAAACTTAGGTCATGACCAGAAAACCTGAGCCGCCACCGAAAACCTATACAGCAGCTGAAACCGCTACCTCACGAACTGGCGTACACGCGCGGTGTCCCAGTACTGGGCGGGTACGCCTCCACCCATGAGCTCACGGGCGATAGCGGCAGCCTGCACGGAACCAGCCTCCGGCAGGGGCGCGTGCGAGCCAGCGATAATGACGTTGCCGCGGCGGCGGCCCTTCAACATTGCCGAATCCGCCACAATGCACACGTACTCGAACACCTCAAGCAGGGCGGACGCCTCCGCACGGGCACCGGTCAGCGCCGGCCCATCACCGCAGTTCAGGATGTACAGGCCACCGGGTGCCAGCGACTCGGCGACGGTGCGGGTGAACTCGACGGTGGTGAGCGCCTCGGGGGGTGGTGTCCCCGGCGAATACGTCACGAATCAGCACATCGCGGGATGCGGGCGCGAAGGTTGCGGTGACGGCACCCGCCTCGCCCACGCGAATCTTCACGCGCGGCGCCTTGGGGATGTCGAACCAGGCGCGCACATACTCGGCAAGCTTGGCGTCCAGCTCAACAACCGTGTTGCGGCTGGTCGGGTACAGGTCAGCGAAAATAGCGCGCCATCGAGCACGCGCCGCCGCCCAGGTGGGTGATGCGCAGCTTCGCGGCGTCCAGGTGCTCCGCCACGTGGGAGGAGACGACCGCCGCGATCCAGCGCATGTACTCAAAATCCAGCTGGCGGGGCTCGCCCACAATCACGTGGGAGGACTGCACACCATTAATGAGTAGCAGCCAGCCGTCGGCGTGGTAGCCGTCGGGGACCAGCTCCGCCTCACCCGTAGAGATCGGGTACACGCCAGCGGCGGCACCCTGCACGGGGTGTTCTCGGTATCGTCGATGCGGTTCTTCTGCTGCTTCTGCGCCTTTTGGCTTTTTCTTCGGTGCCCTGCTCTTTTTCGCCATACCCACTAGCCTAGCCGACGACCCGCCCCCGGTCAGCGCCGCACCTAATCGGGGGCGGGCCGCCCACGGCGCTCGCATCCCGGGGTGCCGCTCCCGCACGCCCCTAGCGTACGCACCCGCAAGGAACCGCCTCCATAGGGGTCGGCTGAGTAGACTAGAACCCATGGGATTTGTATGTCAGGGCCGCTACGCGCTCGCACCAATTGAACCGACCGACGCCGAAAAATACGTCAACCTGCAGCTGGACTGCATGGAGCAAACCTACGACCCGATCTACTTCGACGCGCTCGGGGAAAGCTTCACCGCCCGCCACCGCGCCGAACGCAACGAATACCTCGAAGACTTCCACCGCCACCTCTCCTCCCCCACCGTGCGCGGCTTCTTCGCCTATGAGGTGCCCGGCTGGACCCCCGACGGCGGGCTCTCCTGCTCCATCGGCGTACGCATCGACTGGGATAAGCCGGTCGGCCTGGCGCTCTCCCTGTGTGAGCCCTCCTCCTGGGAACTCGAACGTGCCGACAACCTCCCCGAACTGCCTGCAGACACCCGTAAACTCGTACACCTGTACACCCTCAACCACGCGCACGGCACCGGGCTCGGTCAGGCACTCTACGAATCCGTCATCTACCCGGACGAAAACTCCTACCTGTGGGTTATGGCAGAAAACGAACGAGCGCTCTCCTTCTACGAGCGGCTCGGCTACCAGCGCAACAGCATCGAATTTGAGGCACGCGGCATCTGGGCGCCCGGCCACAGCGTACGGTACGCGCGCATCCCCAACCCCTAAACGGCACACCATAGCAGGGAAACAGCCCGCCCACATGACGCAGCGCACCGCACACCCTGTTAGGCACCACCCCCACAACGCCTTAAGATAGAAGAGACCTATAAGCTCGACGCACCCGCGCACAGGAGCACATACACCCCTGCGCAACCGCGGGACCCAGCGCCGAACATCGCATAGAAGGACAGTAAAACAATGACCACCGGTCTTTACCTCTCCGCTATGTCCCAGAACTCGGGCAAGTCCCTCGTAGCCCTGGGTCTAGCAGACTCCCTCATCAAGCGCGCAGACCGCGTCGGCTTCTTCCGCCCCGTCTTCGACGGCGCAACCATCTCCGACGACCCCATGGCACGCCTCATCCGTGAACACTTCGGCCTGACCGAAGAGCAGGTCGGCGGCGCAGTCTCCATGACCGACGCACTCGCACTCATCGCAGAAGGCGACACCGAAGAAATCTCCGCACGCGCAGTCTCCGCCTACGAGAAGGTCGCTGCAAACAGCGACGTAGTAATCGTCGACGGCGTCTACCTGCCCGCCAACGCGCTCGCAGTCGAATTCGACCTGAACGTCCAGATCGCACGTGACCTGGGCCTGCCCGTCGTCGCTATCGTCGGCGCACAGGAAGCAACCGTCGAAGAAGCAGTCACCGCCGTTGACGTGGCACGCACCGAACTGCTCGCCTCCAAGGCAGACCTGCTCGCAATCATCGTCAGCCGTGCAGAACCCGAACTGCGCGACGAAATCGAGAACTCCGTCAAGCGCGGCGACGCAAACCTGCCCGTCTACGTACTGCCCGAAATCCCCGAACTGAACGCACCCACCGTCGGTGAAGTTGCCGAAGCTCTCAAGCTCGACACCGAAGGCATCAAGGCAGAAGATCTCGGCCGTGACATCCACGGCATCAAGGTCGCAGCAATGAACGTCTCCAACTTCCTCAACCAGTTCGTCGACGGCGACTTCGTCATCGTCCCCGGCGACCGTGCAGACATCGTTGCAGCAACCCTCGCATCCGCACTGGCACCGACCTTCCCCGCGCCCTCCGGCGTGCTGCTCACCGGCGGCCTGGACGCACTGCCCGGCAAGAACACCGCAGTCGGCTCCCTCATCGACAACGCACCATTCCCCGTGCTGTCCACCACAAAGGACACCTTCAAGTCTGCACGCGCAGTCTCCCGCGTGCGCGGCACCCTCGAAAGCGGCCACCAGCGCAAGCTCGCAGCAGCAATGGGCGGCTGGGACGAGTACGTCAACAAGGACGAACTGCTCGCACGCCTCGAAATTGAGCGCCCCGCATCCATGACCCCGCTGCGCTTCCTGCACAACCTCATCGAGACCGCACGCGCAAACCGCCGCTCCGTGGTCCTGCCCGAGGGTTACGACGTGCGAATCCTGCGTGCATCCGAAATCATTGCACGCCGCGACTTCTGCGACCTGATCCTGCTCGGCAACCCCGCCAAGATTGCAGAAATCTGCCAGGCTGAGGGTATCGAGCTGCCCAGCTCGATCCGCATCATCGACATCGAAAACAACGAGTACACCGAAGACTTCGCAGCAACCTACGCTGAGCTGCGTGCACACAAGGGCGTCACCATTGAGGCTGCTCGCGAGCGCATGACCGACCCCTCGTACTTCGGCACCATGCTCGTCTACAAGGGCATCGCCGACGGCATGGTTTCCGGTGCAGTGAACACCACCGCGAACACCATCCGCCCCTCGCTCGAGTTCATCAAGACCCGCCCCGGCACCAAGATCGTCTCCTCCGTCTTCCTGATGCTGATGGAAGACCGCGTTCTGGTCTACGGCGACTGCGCAGTGAACCCGAACCCCAACGCAGAGCAGCTGGCCGACATCGCGAAGGCATCCGCGGAGACTGCACGCCAGTTCGGCGTGACCCCCAAGGTTGCTATGCTGTCCTACTCGACCGGCACCTCCGGCGCTGGCGCAGACGTGGACGTTGTGCGTGAGGCAACCGAGCTCGTGCGCGCATCGAACCCCGACTTCGCGGTCGAGGGCCCGATCCAGTACGACGCTGCTTCGAACATGTCCATTGCGTCGACCAAGCTGCCCGGCAGCGAGGTCGCTGGTCAGGCTACCGTGTTCGTCTTCCCCGACCTGAACACCGGTAACAACACCTACAAGGCTGTTCAGCAGTCTTCGGGTGCTGCCGCTGTGGGCCCGGTTCTGCAGGGTCTGCGTAAGCCCGTGAACGACCTGTCGCGCGGTACCACCGTTGAGGACATCATCAACACCGTTGCGATCACCGCAATTCAGGCACAGAGCCTGTACAGGTGCACGCGGCGCTGTGGCTGAAGGCTGCAGCGGTCCGTTGATATAAATCTCCCGCACTGGGCGGGGCATACCGTGAAGTGTGCTCCACCCGGTGCGGGAGATGTAATACGAGGGATTTTTGGTGCCGCTCCCTGGTTGGGCTTTTGCGGGTACGGCGGTCAAGGCGCACATGAGTTAATCACGCCAAGACCAGCCATGCCCACGGCGGTCAGGAACCGGGCCGAGGGCGGGCGGGAAGAGCCAGGCGAGCCCGCCTCCACGGTGTAGGGCGATGAGGGCAGCCGACAAGGTAGGCGCACACCGCCACGAGGAGGGCGTAGGCGACGATGACGCCGACCGGGCGGGGCTCGTAGCCTTCTCGCCGGGCGCAGAGCAGCACCCAGCGCGTTACCCAGGTACAGGGCGAGGCGGCGACGACGACCGCGGCGGTGAGGGGTGCCGTCGAGGAGCGTGCGCGGGGTCAGCGGTGCGGTGCCCTGCCTCAGTGAAGAGGTTGAGGAGGGCGCACCACGGTGTAGGCGTAGCAGAAGATGGCTGCCGCACGGATGGTGAGGGGAGGTTGGTCCAGAAGGTTTTCATGCGGCCTTTCGAGGTGGAGGGCGGGCTTCTGTCTGAGTGTTACCCCAAGGATACCCAAGAACGCCGGCGTGTGATGCGAATCAATAGCG
>BNJU01004974.1_pt1 | contig 16759 bp, 28 predicted proteins | sample 8539281 | NCBI WGS metagenome assembly BNJU01 (sample SAMD00202456, study PRJDB9452) | human saliva metagenome | isolation source: human saliva | place: Japan
AGCGACCATGCCAGGCTGGCCGCAGCCTCAGCATCCGGTCACCATGAGAGGACCACCATTATGCCCACGGCACCGACAGCCAGAACCGACCGATCCAATCATCCCCAGACCAGATGAGGAGCAGTGCAGCCATCGCAGATCCTTCACGCCATCCGCAGGAACCTTATCGCCTGCCTCGTCATCCTGCTCGTATGCATCCTGGCCGGGCTGGGGAGTGGCCCTCGAGACGAAGCCGGTCGCGGCAGCCACCACGACCCCTGGGCATCCAGCCAAGTCCAATGAGCACTCTGTCCTTCTCCACCCAGGCCAAGGGACCTCATGCTGACCCCTGGTGGAGCTCTCCACGAGCCCGAAGGTCCTCGATCCAGCGGCGAGCCAACCTGAACATGGAGACCACCGATCTGTCGGATGCGCTGACGGTCACCAACCCGCCCGAGACCCTGGTCCTGTCCATTACCGCCAAGGCTGGCGGCAAGCAGGAGGCTGTCGACATGGCCCAGGCGACGGCCGACTCTAAAGCTCAACAAGGAGCTCTCCTCCGGCGAGCTCCTGGGTAAGCAGGCCCTGGGGATGACGACGAGCACCACCTCGCCGGGCCACGGCCAACACCACCATGAGCGCCCTGCGCCCAGGCCGCGGCGACGTCTCCGGGCTGCTGCTGGGGCTGCTGGCGCTCCGTCTCCTCACGCGATGTTCCGTCACCGTCGGGACAGCGGCCATATGGGGACAGCGGCTCCGAGGCGCTTCGGGCGTACTGGCGGCCGCTCTCAACGCCCTGAGGCAGAAGACCTCGGACCTGCTGCGACGAGCCGGCCGCCAGCGCAGCCTCAGGTGCAAGCGCAGCCGCCCTTACCAGTATCAGCAGATCCCGGCCCGACGTCCCCGAGGTCCCTGGCCCCGGCCCCCGGCGCCATGGCGACGCAGTCGGCTCCTCCTCAATGCCGTCGCCCGTCCCGGCGCCGCCCTTCTCGACTGAGGGCCGCGGCGGCAGACGACCGCGGTGCCCGCGATCTCAGACTCCCGCCTGCTCGGCCGCCCAGCCAGTGCCCTCCGCTCAGGAGCCGGCCCGTGCCCCTGCGCCGCCGCCCTCCTCGGTCTCGCCAGTGCCCGCCACATCATCGACCCGCTCCCCGTCTCCGTGGCGCGGCACCGCTGTCGTCGGCATCGGGGGCGCGGCCTCCACGCAGTCCTCTGCTCAGGCCTCCGCTCCGGACCCACGAGCTTCGCCTCCGGCATTACCTCTACCCCTGCAGCGACGGCGGGCCTATCGGCCGCGCCAGTCACCCCGGCCGGGACCGCTTCGTCAGTCGGCCCCCGATCACCGCCTCCTACAGGCACCGCCCGCTGCCCCGCCTCTGCCCACCCGCCGCCACCCGACGGGTACCAGCCTCCCCGTCGATCGCGGTGCAGCCTGACCACCCGTCCTCCAGGGAGCCACCGTTTCGGGCGCACCGGACGGTCCCACCCGGCGCACCGCCCTGCCCACCGGGCAGACCGTCTCAACGTCCTCAGGGTCTCAGCATCCCCGGCACTCCTCCGCCACCTCGGTAGGTCCTCCTACCAGTACCCTCCGGCTCCGCCCTCTCCACCGGCACCGGCCCCGCATCCTCGTCCACCGGCTCCCCGCCTCCGCCACGCCGGCCACCGGCCGTCGGCGGCTCGCGCGCCGAGCGTGCCCCTCGGCGGCGCATCACTCACCGTCAGCGGACCGCCCGGCAGCGGCGACTGGATGCGGGACGCCTCCTCCTGCCGACGACAACGAGCCGGCGCCGGGTCCAGCCGGTGCCCTCTGCCTCTGAGCCCCCGGTTGCCGCTGAAGCCTCACGTGGCGCGGTGCGCAAGCAGGACTCGGCCTCGGGACCGGTTCCTCTCGTCCCCTTCGACGTCGATGCGTCAGCAGGCGCCCTCGCGCCGGCAGACCCTCGCTCGTCCGGCAGGATGTCCAGCCGCGGCTGACTCTCGTGACGCCGCTGTCCGAGGAGTCCTCCATCGAGCAGACCCGCCATCTCGCGCCGGTGCCGACGCGTCGGCGAGTGGCCGCCACCGCAGTCCTGACCGCCGGACGCCACCCTCCGCCTCCGCCGCCGTCGATCCAACCCGGCCAGCAGATGGCCTCGGCGTCGTCGGCCGCCGCTGCGCGCGCTCAGCCCCCGCCTCAGGGCCTCCACGGCCTCGGCCGGCCGCCGAGCGCAGTCGACGGGCCGCTCCTGCATGGCCATGACTGCCCGGCACCACCGTGAAGGGCGGTCCGATGCTCAAGGCATCGGGACCCGCCCTGTTCATACTCCACCGGGCCGGGTGGGTCCCAGGCGCCAGGGATCACCGCGGCCCGGGCGCTCAGTGGCCGTCCTTCTGCTCGGGCGAACCATCGGCCTGGTCGTCAGCATTGGCCTGGTTGTTGCCGTCCTGGTCCGCATTCTTGGCGGCATCGTCGGCATTGGCGGGATCCGCGTTGTCCGCCTTCCTGGGAACCGTGACGCTCGGCATCTGGGCGGTGATGGTGTTTCGCTGGGATCGGAGACCACCAGGCGGTAGGTGGCCTCGCCGGCCGAGCAGGTGGTGTGTCTCCAGACTGTGGTCGTTGAGCGCCCACGGGTGTCGCTGATCTCTCGGTAGCCACCGGCGTGGTCTCGTTGTCCCGGTAGAGGCTGTAGGTCAGGGTCGGGTCGTCGCGGTCCCAGGCGGTGAAGGAGATCTTGACCGAGCCCGACGTCGTCACCTCCGCCTGGCCAGGTTCTCGACCCTGCCCTCGGGCGGCGGCGTGGGCGACCGGCGCGCCGTGGGTAGCGCACGATCCCCTGCTGGACCCGCCGTCGGCCTCGATGAACTCACCCACCATGAGGACGTACTTGTCGGTGACGTCGACCTTGTAGCGCCCTGGACATCCTAGACCTTGCCCGCCTCCGGGTCCGGGTACCAGCCGATGATCGTGGGCTCTTTGAGGCCCGAGGTCGACCAGTCCTGGTAGCCGTCGGCGACGCCCTGCTGGCGGATGGTGATGTCCGACTGTTGGTGAAGGCCATTGCCCGCACGTAGAGGGGATGAGCGCCGTCCCCGCGCACCTCGGGACTGTTGGGGAAGCCGTAGATGGTCTCGCAGGTGGGCGTGCCCACCGTCGAACGATCTCGCGGTGGGGCGATCCCGTAGGTGTCACCGTGGCAGGGCCGAGCCAGATGAGGTTGCCGTTCAGTCGACTGAAGCCCTTCGAGGTTGGCCTCGTCCGAGCGTCCGACGGCGAGCATGCCGTGGCGCGAAACCGGCGTCGTCGACGGCGATATCGAAGATGGCTGCCTTCTCACCGGCCGTGCGCACGGTGTCGTTGACCGGCACGCGGCACCTCACCGGTGAGGCGTCCAGGAGAAGCCATCCAGCCGTGACTGCTCGACCGTTGACTGAGGAGAAGGGCCGCCGATAACGACCCGAGGTCCGAGGAGACCTCGATCGCGCGAGACCTGGGCGTTGAGCCCTCGGCGGACGCGGTCCAGTCAGGAGCTCGCCGGTGGAGGCGCTGGGCGGCCAGTCGGGTCCGCTGCTGTTTGTTCCACCTTGGTGAGAGCAGCCCCGACGTAGAGGTGGCTCACCGGCCACCGCGATGTCGCTGACAGCATGGTGCTGAACACGGCTGGAAGGAGGAGATGAGGTTCCAGTGCCGCTCGGGAGATGTCGAAAGCGGCCAGGCGGCTGTGCCACCGTCGTTGACCTGTCGAACTCCCCGGCGACGTAGAGGGTCTTGCCGTCCTCGGAGAGGGCCAGGCTAAAGTCACGCACCGCTGAGCGTGGGGGCGAAGTCCTCGATGAGCTCCCCGGTGGTGAGGTCGTAGGCCAGGATGTTGGAGCGCGGGACCTCCTGCTGTCCTGCAGGGGCCCCAGCCGGCCGGGCGCTGTTGAAGCCGCCGACGTAGACCACGTCGCTGACGACGAGTTGTCCTCAGTGCGACGCCGTCGATCTGCACCGTGGGCGAGGCGCGGCTGCACACGGGCTCCTGAAGCGACTGACCGGTGGGGCCTGCGCCCGCGTCGGCCTCACCTGCTGTCGCCGACATTGTCGGAGCCCGTCGGCATCAGCGTTGACCTCGTCTTTTCCTCAGCCGTCGCCACCGAGCGGCCGGGGTCAGGACGATCATCGAGGTGAGCAGGAGCGGCAGGAGGACAGGATGATGAAAAGACGAGGGTGGTGGAGACGACGCATGGAGACCTCCAGGACATATGGCAGCAACGCAAGCGGATCACGGCGTACTGTTGACATCCGGCCGTATAAGGCCCGTGAAACTGGCTGAATGCGGTGACAACAATTAATCTAACTGCTGCACGCATTGGTTCGGGAGCACATTCCGCTCATGCGGACACGAAGAGGAACGAGGAGAACAGAATCGATGACAAACGTCACGCTACGCGACCATGAGGTTGGATTGCAATGAAATTGTTATCTCAAGGTTGCTCACTCTGAGCGGACTCTCCGTCATGGGCAGCACGCCCTCATGAGACGCCCTCGCCGGACCCTGGTGATGGGGCCCGGCGAGGCAGGAGCACGATGTCAGAAGACAGGGCGCGGCGGGCTCCGCGCAGGCCCTGGGCCCGCTCGACCCTCACCGCCTCAGGCGCCGGCGACGCCGACGGTGTCGAAGAGCGAGGCCACCGAGCCGTCATCGAAGACGGCCTGATCGCCTGGCCAGCAGCGGCGCGATCGGCAGGACCGTCAGCTGGTCGAAGCCTGCCGCGGGGATCGGCAGGGTGTCGGTGACGACTGACTCGCGGGCCCCGCAGGAGAGCCCGTCCACGGCCGGACCGGAGAGCACCCCGTGGGTCGCGGCGACGATGACGTCCTGGCGCCGGAGTCCAGGAGCACCCGGACGGCCTTGGCGATGGTGCCGCCGGTGTCGATCATGTCGTCGACCAGGACGCAGGAGCGCCTCGACGTCGCCGACGACGCGGTTGGCCACCGACTCGTTGGGACGGGTGACGTCACGGGTCTTGTGGACGAAGGCGCAGCGAGCGCCACCGAGCTGGTTGGCCCCAGCGCTCGGCCAGCCCGGATGCGGCCGGCGTCGGGGAGACGACGGCGGCGTTGGCTGAGTCGACGCGGGTGCGCACGCAGTCCACGAGCACCGGCTGGGCCCACAGGTGGTCCCCAGGGGCCGTCGAAGAAGCCCTGCTCCTGGGAGGTGTGCAGGTCCACGCTCATGAGGCGGTCGGCACCGGCGGTCTTGTACAGGTCCGCCACGAGGCGGGCGCTGATGGGCTCGCGCCCCAGGTGCTTCTTGTCCTGACGGGCGTACGGGAAGAAGGTGCCACCACGGTGATGCGCTTGGCGGAGGCGCGCTTGAGGGCGTCCCACCATGATGAGCTGCTCCATGAGCCAGTCGTTGACGCGGTCGCCCGGACTGGACGACGAACACGTCGCAGCCGCGCACCGACCCGTTGAAGCGGACGTAGGTCTCCCCGTTGGCGAAGTCGTAAGCCGTGAGGACAGCACTCGGTGCCGAGCTCACTGGCCACGTCCTGGGCGAGCTCGGGATGGGCTCGTCCGGAGACGACGACCAGCCGCTTCTCACCCTTGGTAATGATGCCCGTCATGACGTGGTTCCCTTCTCACGGCCGGTGCGGCCCTCGTGACTGTTGGAGACGGAGGTGAAGGTCAGTGATCGGTACGGCCGGCACGACCAGCACGGCCTGACCGGGCGGGCCGAAGGTGCGCTGCGCTCATGCTGTCAGGCCCGGGCACCGTCGGCGTCGAGCTGGCTGAGGGGTCACGACGCAGTCGGCCGGGATCACGGCGTCGGTGAGGATCGCGTAGAGCTCACGCGGGCGCCCTGGCCGATCCGGGTGGTTCCGCACTGAGGACGCCCTGCTCGAGGGTGACGTCCTGAGCGAGCTTTCAGCGGTGACGTCCACCCAGGTGGAGGCCGGGTCGACGACGCCGACGCCCTGGGCCATCCAGTCGGCGAGGACGCGGCGGTTGAGCTCGGCGCCGAGCTCGGCGAGCTGGGCGCGGTCGTTGCAGCCCTCGACGAGCCAGTGGTCGGCGACGACCAGCGCGCTGGTGGACCGTCCGGCCCGGTGCGCGTGAGCGACGACATCGGTGAGGTAGACTCGCCCCTGGTCGTTGTCCGTGCCCAGGGTCGCCAGGGCGGTGCGCAGGTGGGCGGCGTCGAAGACGTAGACACCGGCGTTGATCTTCGGATGGCGCGCTGGGCCTCGCTGGCGTCGCGCTGCTCGACGACGGCCGAGACGGTGCCGTCGGCCTCGCGCACGACGCGCCCGTAGCCGGTGGGGTCGTCGAGCTCGGTGGTCAGCAGGGTGACGGCGTCCCCGCTGGGTGTACTGGGCCAGGAGCTCCTTGAGCGTGGCGGTGTCCAGCAGCGGACGTCACCACTGGTGACGACGACGACCCGTCCAGGTCCTCGGGCAGGGCGGCCAGCCCGCAGGCGACGGCCCGCCCGGTGCCGGGGACCTCGTCCTGATCGGCCGGGACGGCGTCGGGGGGACCTCGGCGAGGTGGGCGATGACGGCATCGCGCTCGTGGCGCACGACGACGACGAGGTGCTGGGGCTCGAGCCCCTGGCTGCGGTGACGGCGTGGTCAACCAGGCTGCGACCGCCGATCCGTGCAGAACCTTGGGGGTGACCGATCGCACATGAGTTCCCTTGCCTGCGGCCATGACGATGACGGCGGCGGTGCGGTAGGCGTCACGTGTCCTCTTCTCACAGTTTTCGCGCCCAGGCTCCTGACGCCTCCGGCCGCGACCGGGCGGAGGACGGACGGACTCCAACGGTTTCTGAAATCAGGTACGGATGGACGGTTGGCGCAGCGTCCCACCGGCGACCGTGATCGCCGTCGGGCGTAGAGCGAGGAACTCAACGCCACTCATGCTACGCCGCCCGCCCCAGGATTCGAACCGGACCTCAAGGCTCCAAAGGCCTGCGTGCTGCCGTTACACCAGGGCGGAAGGACACATCCCGACCCGGGCCTGGCGGCGAGGGGCGAGACGCCGACAGTCTTCACGTCCCGGTCGCGCTCGGCACCTTCGCGGCGATTCAGCGCGCCCCCGCAGGCTCCTGGCACCGGATCTCGCACATCTGCGGGTGCATGCCACACTCGTCGGGCTTCGCGGTCGGCCGGGAGAACAGGGCAGGATGGGGCATGTCCAGTTCCCTCCTCCGCTCCCTCCCTCCGGCAAGCCGGCAGCGGTGCGCCTCATCGAGCTCGACGGGCTGCGTGGGCTGGCTGCCGTCGTCGTGCTCATCCACCACGCCTGGAGACCGTGCCCGCGCTGTCGGATAGTCGGGGCGCGGCCCGGCACCGTGCCCACTGGCACCTTCAACCGGATCCTCACTCAGAGTCCCCTCCACCTGCTGTGGGCGGGCCACGAGGCCGTCCTCATCTTCGTCGCCCTGTCCGGCGTGGCCCTGACCTACCGCAGGCCCGCCGCCACGCCCAGGGCGGCGCTTCGACCGTCGACTACGCGCCGAGGCGCTCAGTGCCTGTGGCTGCCGGCGGCGGCCTCCACCACCTTCGCGGTCATCGCGATGCTGCTCGTGCCGCGCTCGAAGGATCCGGCGCTGGGGCACTGGATGACCGTCACCATCCCAGGGGCTCAGGCGTCAGATGCTCATGGAGTACCCTGCTCATCCTCAAGCACGCCTACCGCAACATCCGTCCTGTGGTCGCTGCACGCCGAGGCGATCTTCTCCTTCAGTGCTGCCCCTGATGATCCTCGGGGTGGCCCTGTGCGCCCGCTGGCGGTCTCCTGCGTGCGGTGGCGGCCGCCCGCCGTACCTGTCATCACCGCCAGCCCCGGATCGGGCAGCTACCTGCCGGTCTTCACCGTGGGCGCGGCTGGGCTGGGCCTGGGGCACAACCCGCCCTGTCCCTCGAACGCCCCTGGCCCTGGGCGACGGCGCAGGCCCTGGTGTGCCTGCTGCTCATCACCCCGGCCTGGTGGCCGGGGATGGAGAGCCACGCACCCAGCGCCTCGCCAACGCGGTCACCCTGGCGGCGGCCGCTCACCTGGTCCACCTTGTGGTGAGGGCCGGAGGCTGCGCGGCCTGCTGCTCGCGCACCGTGCAGTACCCTGGGGCTCATGTCCTTCTCCTCTACCTTGTGCATGAACCGGTCGTCGTCTCGCTGCGGCTGCTGACGCACTCGATCTCGCCGTGGTGGCTGCTCATCCTGGCACTCGCTCGTCTCGGCACCGCTGACCCTGGCTGTTCCAGCGCTACATCGAGGCCCCCAGCCACCGGCTGGCCCGCCGCACTGGGGCCCTGGCCTCGGCGCGCTTCGCCCAGTGGTCCGAGCGCCGTCGCCCGCCGACCCGGCCGACCGGAGCAGTGGGGCCCAGCCATGGCGACCAAACGCACCCGCATGAGCGCCAGTGAGCGGCGCGAGCAGCTCATCGCCGTGGCCCGTGGGCTGTTCGCCGAGCGCGGCTTCGACGCCACGAGCGTGGAGGAGGTGGCGGCCCGCGCCCAGGTGTCCGGCCGGTGGTCTGCAGCACTTCGGCGGCAAGGAGGGCTGTACGCCGTCGTCGTCGACCGAGATCACCACGATCTCCGCTGCGATCTCCTCGGCGATCGCAGACCCCGCAGCAGGCGCCGCAGCGGGTCCGGAGGCCGGCCGGCGCGGACCGGGAGCTCTGACGCTCAGGCTCGGCCTCACGGGTCGCCGAGCGGGCCGCCCTGGCCCTGCTGACCTGTATCGAGGACTCCCCCGACGGTTTCCGCATCCTCTCGGCGGGCTCGGACCGCGCCGCCGGCACCTACTCCACGCTGCTGGCCGACGTCGCCATCGAGGTCTCCGGGATCCTCGCCTCGCAGTTCGCCGCCCACGACCTCGATCCGCGCACAGCCCCGCTGTACGCCCAGATGCTGGTGGGCATCGTGGCCATGCCGGCTCAGTGGTGGCTGGAGAACCGGTCGATGAGCAAGGAGGAGGTGGCCGCTCACATGGTCAACCTCGCCTGGAACGGCTTGCGCGGCATGAAGGCCAGGCCCACGCTCCACTCGGACCCCGCGGACGGCTCACGCAGCGCCGACGGCGCAGCCGCCGGCGCCCCGGGGCAGGGAACCGACTCCCGCACCGAGGCCCCGGGCCACTGCGGGAGCACCGCTGAACGCCCCTGAGCACCACTGAGGGCAGCCCCAAAGCCGCTCACGCTCGCGTCGTCATGGAATGCGCCACCCGGCGGATGCCCGTCGCATTCGTCACTACCCGGCCGGTCGATCAGCCTGCGGGTGCCAGCATTCTTCGAGCATCAATGACCCAACGGGTTCTGAGAAGTGCCCGGAGGAGGTGATTCACCCCTGTGCCCGGCTCATGCCCCAAACGGGGCGCTATTCTGTTGCTCCCGCAATCACCGAAACGGAACCCATGGACCCGGAAACCCTCATCATCGCGCTGCGCAAGAACGCAGTCCTGGTGGCCATGCACGTTGTGCTGGGCGCCATCATCGGCATTGTCTTCGGCCTGTTGACGCCGGCGCAGTACACCTCCACCGCCAACGCGAATCTGGGCGTGGAGAACAGTGAGGCCAACCTCCCCAACACCTTCAACTACCTGACCTCCATCATGCCGACGCTGGTGGAGATCGGGACCTCGGAGAGCACCTTCGCGGAGGTGTCCAAGAACACGGGGATCAGTCAGGACGAGCTGCGCAAGTCCGTCTCGGTGACGAGCAAGACCGGTACCACCCTGGTGGAGATCCGGGCCACCAGCACTGATCCCGAGCGCGCTCACAGGATCGCCGAGGCCGAGCTGACCGCCCTGGACTCGGTGGCCCGTGACCTGTCCAACTCCGGGCAGGCGGGGAACACCACCGCGACACTCAAGGTGGTCGACTCCCCCACGACCCCTCCTCGCCCTCGAGCCTGTCGGCCGTGTCCACCGCTCTCATCGGGACCGCCATCGGACTGGCCGCCGGTGCCGTCATGGCGATCCTGCTGTACTTCCTGAGTCAGAAGAACCCGCAGGACAAGGTCGAGGACCCGCTGCTCATCATTGGGCGTCGTCGCTCTCGAGAAGACGCCTGAGCGGCTGTGACTCAGACCTGGTCACCGCCCGCCTCCCACGAGGGCTCGCAGACGCCGTCGGAGACCGATCCCGAGTCGAGCCGAGCAGGGTTCACCATGGCGTCGACCGGAGATGGCGATCGCCGTCGTCCTCCTGGTCTGCGTAGGCGTGCGCCGCGAGCTGGCGGCCGCCCTCAGCGTCGGCGACTGCGCCGCGCTCGCGGCGATCCCCGTCACCTGGACGGCCGTGCAAGGCACGCCGGTTCTCGCTGCTGCTCGTGCTGTCCATCCTGGCGGCGGGCACGGCCTACATCATGTCCCCTGCTGGCCGAGAGCAGCTTGTCGTCGAGGCCTGGGCCCGCCGCGTCACCACCTGAGCCTCCTGGCCATTCCCTGCGCAGTAGCTGCCTCGTGTGGGGAGCGCGCCGGCTGGGAACGAGACGGGCGGCTCTGGCGGTCGGCTTCGGCATGTTCCTGGACTCGCTGTCCCTGCTTCAGACCAACTCCAACCCATGGAAGTTCGGGGTCGGTGCAGCCGTGTCGATCATGGTCCTCAGCTATGTAGCCGACCGGCGTCGACTGGTGCAGATCGTGGCGCTGCTGGGGCTCAGTGGCGTCTTCTCGTCTCCGACTCGCGCTCCACCCCTGGCCTCCCTGGCCATCATCCTGGGGACCGTCATCTGGCAGGCCCTGGCGTCCTGGGCCCGGTGGCATGCCGACTCCCAGGCGTCTGGCGATCTCCCCAGATCATCGTTCTGGCGGTCGGGATTGTGGCAATGGCCGGGGTCGTCATGGCCTCCGAGTCCGGGACCCTGGGAGAGGACGCCCAGAACCGGACCATCGCCCAGTCCTCCAGCTCCGCGGGGCTGCTCCTGTCCGCCAGGCCCGAGCTGGGAGCCTCCTGGGCCCTGTTCCAGAACCGCCCCTGGGGGTACGGCGCCGGCGTCAAGCCCCGTTTCGAGGACCTGTGGGTCGCCAGCGCGGTATGGCGGCCCTGGGCTACGACCCGGAGAACGGCCACGTCGAGAACTTCATGTTCGGTGGCCGCATCGAGCTGCACTCGGGGGTGATGGACATGTGCGGCGGCCTCGATCCCAGGCGGGCTGCTGCTGCTGCTCATCGCCGGGATGGCGCTGACGGCGATGATGCGCGACCTGGGACGGCTCAAGGCCACCCCCTGGCTGTTCTTCGCGGCCCTGATCGTGGTGCAGAACGTGTTCGTGGGGCCGTGGACGGTGCTGCCCGCCTATCTGCCGATCGTACTGGGGGCAGCCGTCCTGCAACCTCCCCTGCGCGAGGCGGTCCCATTGGACGCCGACCATGAAGACGCCGGCAATGAATCGGACGACGGTTCGGGCGAGACACCTTTGTCTGTTTCCGCTCCGGCTTCTGTGTCCGAGCCCGAGACCCATCCTCAGTCGGGAGCTACCACGAGTCCACAACCGGCTCACCTCGAGACTAAAAGGTTGCGTCAATAGGTGACTCGTTGCCTCATCCACGGGGGCGTCATGCACGGACGGGGGCATTCGACGTGAGTGAGTGCAGGAATCCTGTCCCCGCACGCGTGGAGTGTCCCCATCGAAGACCAGTGACCAGATGACGCGACCTCTTAGAGATCGTGTCGTCGCTGGGTGAGGGCTCGAGGGCGGGGCATTGGTCCTAGCGGTGGGTGGTCCAGGTGTGGCGGATGAGGTCCTGATGCCGCCCCGCCGGTACTGCACGGGGCCCGGTGCCACTAACTGGGGCTTGGGCGCGGGCCATTGACGCCTCGCGACAATCACCTGCCGTAGACACAGAGCCCGTGACGACGACGTCGACCACCACGTCCAGGCGCCGTCGAGTACCATGCCGGTCCTGGCCGCTCCGGAGGCCGCCAACTCTGAACGGAACAGCCCAGTGGTGCCCACATCTGCATCGGTTTCGCCCCCCCCCGAGCAGTACCTGGCGAGCAAGGAGTGGAACTGAGCAGCACCAGCACCGCGGCCAACATCGGCTGCCCGGTCAGCAGCTGACACAACCTCACGAACCACACGCCGTCACCCGATCTCACAGCCCGTACGTCATCGGCAAGGCCGAATTCATAGCATAAACAGATACTGGACTGCCAGGTGTTTTTCGGACTGTGCTTGTTTTCTTACTTCAGGCTGCCTTCGTTAAGTCTAGGAACTCGCTTTCGACCTCGTTAGGGGTGCGGTATGCCAGGGCTGAGTGAGGGCGAACATGATTGTATGTCAACTCGATTCACGAGGCAATATCCTTTACCGCCTTGTCCTTCGTGGGATACACCATTCGGTGGACTCTCTCATTCTTCAGCGTGGCATTGAACGACTGAAGCCCAAGCATTGTCCCAGCACACCCCCGTACGCCCCACCGAGGGACGAATCCCATAACCCTTGAGGTGGTCCAGGAATCTTTGAGACGTGTACTGACTACCTCGGTCCGAGTGAAAGACCGTCACACCCTCCTCGACCGGGCATCTCCTGACCGCCATGTCAATGGCCTGGCACACCAGGGACGTGTGCATGTGGTCAGCCATCGCGTAACCCACGACCTTCTTGGTGCAGCAGTCCAGAACGGTCGCAAGATAGACGAATCCGGTCCACGTCCTGACATAGGTGATTTCCCCGCACAGCTTCTTGCCGGGCTCATCTGCGGTGAAGTCCCGCCCGAGCAGGTCCGGGCGCGCATCCAGGTCCTGGGCAGGCACCGTGGTGCGGACCTTTGCCCGCGGCCCGGCGGCCTGCAGCCCCAGGCCACGCATGATGGCGCGGATCGTGGCCCCGTCGGCCCGCACACCGAGCCGCTCCAGGACTACCTGGATGCGCCGGTACCCGTAGGTGCCATCGGAGTCCTCAAAAACGTCCTTAATCATGATGGCCACCTCCTCCCTCCTGATGGCCGTCTGCGACTGGGGTCGGTCACGCCAGGAGTAGTACCCAGATCTAGAGACACTGGACCACCGGCACATCAAGGAGATGGGGTAGGAGCCTTCTTCGCGGCCCCGAGCTCGTAGCGCTCGGTCACGGTCGTTCCTTGGCAAGCCAGGCAGCTGCTCTTTTCAGGAACTCATTCTCCCCACGCAGCTCACGGACCTCTGTTCTCAGTTTCGCTATCTCAGCCGACTCGAAGGCTTTCTCGCGGTCCCGGTCGGTGGCATGCTCCTTCCTGTATCTTGCGACCCAGTTACCTACCGTCTGGGCAACAAGGTCGTATGAGGCGGCCACTGACGCTATCGTGCGTTCCTTCTCGACGACTTCACGCACGACCTGCGCCTTGAACTCCTCCGAGTATTTCACTGCTGACATGGTCTCCATCCTATCGACTCAAGGGAAGAAAAACTCCCCCAGTCCGAGAAACACCACGCACCCCAGGCGACGTTACGAGCACAAAACAGTGTCATCCGATAATGTTGTGGAAGCAATGACGCCCTTAGCGGCTGGAGTCAAGGAAGGCGGCCAGACGGTTTCCAAAAGCCCCAAGGTCGACGACGTTTTTAAAGTGAGTGAAGAAATGGAACACCCTCGCGTCCCCCACCACAACGACACGGGCACGAAAGGTCGTTATTTTATGTCGCACGCAGAGCGACAGAAAGCACTGACCGCAAAGTATCCCGAAATCGGCGTATCAAGACCCATGTGCAGTGACTGCACAGATTGGTTTCGTCGTTTCGCTCAGTATCAAAAACGGGACTGGTACGTCACAGACCCCGAAGGAACATGGATTTTTAAAACCGACGGCACAGTTATGGCATATGACGGAACTGTAGTACCTCCGGGACAGCCCACCCCCGGGTACTTACCCTGAATTTACAACCAAAACACAGGGAAGTTAAAATGGATAACAAAAATGCAACAGTAGACGCAATTCAGATCGGCCGCATCGAAGTTACGAGTGACGCGAGAGGAATTCTAACACTTAAACGCAGAACACAGATTTGGGAAACGATGTTGAACTCATGGGGGCGGAGCAAATTTTATTACCAACTAATGCATTTGCAAATTAATTCAGTGCACCACGTTCACACCATATGGGATCGTACATTCCCGGGAGATCCTAGCGTTTTAAAAATGCTGGAACTAGCTCAATTGGTTATGGAAGAAAAAGTAGACTCCGAGCGGGCAATAAATTCTGCATTTAAGTTCACGCAGAAACTGGATACAACAATCCCGCAAAACATGACGTACAGCCCAGCACTATTCGTCGCTGACGCTGCAGCCGGCACTGTTGTTCTAGCCACTCACCGCGATATGACTGATATAGTCACTGATCCAATTGATGACGACGATGAACTCGCTCCTGAAGGATTCTACCCAAGCTATCAATGTGCTAGTGCCGCCGCGGGAGGCATGAACTGGATGCCTGTAGATCAGGTTAACGTTGAAGCTCGTCGCGCTTTCTGGATGTGGTACCTTGATGAGGCCATTCCAGCAGCCCTCAGGAATTAAGTAGGTTCTGCGAAAAGGACTCAACCTCATGGCTGACATACTACGTGGAGACGGCTCGGTTGACGTCAACAGTCAAGGAACCATTGAGGCTTATTCATAGGGGTTTTTAGGATGTTTAAGGGGGTGTGTCGCTAAGTAGGGTGGCGGCTTGTTCTTGAGAGAGTTTTGGTGTCTAAGCCAGCTCAACCAAGAACAAACCGCCGCCGTGAATAGTAGCACGAGGATCACTCGCGGCGAGGTTGTGGACCTGTGCGAGACCATTTTCGCCGCGAATCCCGACCTGCCGGCGTTCGGGGCCCGGGTGCTGGGGCTGTACCTGTGCGTGCGCCTGACACTGACATACCTGAGGCACAACCTGCCCCAGGAGCTACTCGCCGAGGTCTACGGCGTCTCGCAGGCCACCGCCTCCCGAGTCATTACTGCCTACACACCCCTGATCGCCCGGGCTTTGGAAGTCAGTGTGCCGACTGTGGAGGACCTGGATCCCACCGTGCAGCTGATCGTCGACGGCACCCTCCTTCAGTGCTGGTCCTGGGCCGAACACCCTGAGCTGTACTCCGGTAGACACAGGACCACCGGAGTGAACGTCCAGGTGGCCTGCACCCTCACGGGCCACCTGGCCTGGGTGTCCGACCCCCACGACGGAAGGGTCCACGACACCGAGGCCCTGCGCCGCTCCGGCCTGCTCGAAGTCCCGCCTCAGGGCCTACCCGACGGAGCGGAGCCACCGTTGCATGTCGGCGACAAGGGGTATACCGGGCTGAGAATGATCACCCCCAGAAGAAAGCCCACGAGCCTACCGCTCTACCCGGATGACAAGGCCTACAACACCACCGTCAACCAGATCCGCTACAAGATCGAACGAGTCATCGCCAACATCAAGACCCGGAGAGTCCTGCACACCGGCTACAAAAGACCACTAGAAACCTTCAAGACAACCATCACAGCCACCCTCGGAATCATATTCACCTACACCCTACGAATAAGCCTCCGAGACTGGTATGTCACTGACCCTAATGGAACATGGATATTCAGAACCGACGGGTCGGCCGTCACATCATCCGGACTCCAAATACCTGCCAGTCAGCCTATCCCCAGAATTCGCTAAACTTACAAAATGAAGGAATAAACACATGATCAATAAGCTGGCAGTAAGTGAATCGATTAAGCGAGCGCATACTAGTTTACGCAATAATTCTAAAGGAGCTCTTGCGTTGCAAGACCGGAACCGTATTTGGATTGCAATGGACGACCCCAATGACTTTGAAGTTTCTTATCTGAATCGGACGCAACTCAAGGTTTTGTGCGTCAATCAGGTGAAGCCAATATGGATGTGCGTATTCCCGACGAATCCTGGGGTCGACAGAATGCTACAACTAACCCACTCTCTTATGGAGAAGAGTGTGGATCCAGAGGCTGCAGAGGACGAGGCATTCTACTTCCTTCAAGATCTGATAGCAGATGTCGAGTCGAATGAGTTCACTGATCCAGCGATGATGGTGGCTGATGCCGCAAGCAGGATGGTAATTTCTGCCTGTTTCCGGAATCCGGATTATGATACTTCACTTGACGGACTTACTGATGATGAACTAGCTCCCGACAGCTTTGAAACCAGTTACATGTGTGCCAGCGCTGCCGCGGGAGGCATGAACTGGATGCCTGTAGATCAGGTTGACGTTAATGCGCGTCGCGCTTTCTGGATGTGGTATCTCGATGAAGCCATTCCAGCAGTACTTAGGAGTTGAGTAAGTTCTGTGCAAGAAATCGACTCGTCATAAACGGGCGGCGTTTGGAGTTGAATCAGTCGATACCGGCATCTGGGTGCCGGCAGTTCCGTGTCTATCCTGTCGATGAGGGGGTAGCCATTATCCGCGCCATCGCTGAGCACAGATGGCTCATGACCATCAACGAGGCATTCACCCTACGAGACCAATTCGGCTGGAAACCAGCACCAGATGATAGATGCTTTTTCATCACCGCGGTCAGTGGCGGCGAAAAAGATGGAAGTATTGGCGTGGATCCCGACGACCGATCTGTCAAGTGCCGTCAGCGTGTCGAACACATGGAATCTGCGCTCCCGTGTCAGCATTGAATCGGAGGCACCCACAGGTTCATTGATGTTGTTATCGAGCCTCCTGCGATGTTGGATCTGACTGAGGCCGAGCAGCGCTACTCGATGAAGGCGGAAGGCTTTAAGACACTCTCCCGTAAGCTCGCCGTCAGATCCGTCACCACCCAGGTGGCAGCCTCTCGATATCTTCTTGGCACCGCCTCAGTGATCGTATTCGCAGTGGACGCCGCCCGACGCTG
>BNJU01004026.1_pt1 | contig 16723 bp, 28 predicted proteins | sample 8539281 | NCBI WGS metagenome assembly BNJU01 (sample SAMD00202456, study PRJDB9452) | human saliva metagenome | isolation source: human saliva | place: Japan
AAACTAAAGCTAAATTGGCAATGGTTATGGAAAAATTAGCTTATAATCCATAAAATAGGGATGCGATCATGTCGCATCCCTATTTTTGTGTCTATATGTTGTTATTTAATAGTACTTTATAAATCATGCTATGTAATTTATAAACAATGCTATAATTAGACAAAATAGGATATTTGGTATACAGGTGTTATAGTAAAGGTGCATCCTTATGAGTCCAATTGATCTCAAGAAAAAGCTATTCGACAATTACGAAGAGTGGTGCATCGAAGAGTCCTCGATTATAATCGGAAACGGTTTTAACATAGTCGGAATAGATAATACCTCAGGCCATGCGTATGATGGATTTTTCATGTATATAGAATTGTATCCACCTCACGCCATCGATGGATGACAGCCATGAAAGCGTGTAGGAAAAACACCAGATGCAGTAGATATATTCTTAGATATAGATGGTAAGACCTATCGTATGGCAGATGTCAGTTATCCTGATGCGGTGACAGATGATGCGGCTTTCTGTGAAGAAACGTCGGTTGCCTGACTCGTGTCTGTCCGTAGAAACAGTATCTAGATATAAAGCAGATGTGAGGTCATGCAGAGTTAGCAACGTTGTTACTGTGGCGATACAAAACAAGCCAAATCATTCATGCTCCAAGGCAAAGTTACATCTCATGAAGATACTAGAAGATGAGCTGGTGGAATCTCTATGAGAAAAGTTGCTAGTCTACTGGCTGCTGCAGAGTTATCTCGAAAAATCGAATTAGAGGATTTTCTTTATCATGGCAGAAGTATCCATAGTGCAAAAATTTATCTAGATACAAATTTAACTGGAGATGTATCTATTGATACAACCGCATTTGATGACAGTCAATGTATTGGGGACTGGTGCGCGCATTTTAATTCCACGTGGAAAAACCATGTTAGTAGGCATGACATCGGCACAGATAGTTTTGATGCTCATGGTACTTTCAAATGAGGAATTTAGAGCCCAAGAGCTAGCAGAAAGAGCTATTACATAGAATCGATGTAGCTGAACGTTTTGTGATGTAACGAAAATTATGATGTAGTGGCACTGATTATAATGTGCAGTATCTATAAATGGTCGTAATCTTGAATTGTACAGTTTTCACTGTGACAAATGTGATGAATAGGAGAGAGTCATATGAGTACTGTACGTCTACCAGAATATGAAGCCGAGTTTGAGCCGGAAGTCTTTGAAATCTATGCATCTGTCGCTGTAGCGATGCAAATGGGGCTAGTCCTTATTTAGATAGGTACCATAGACCACTGAGTGTCACCGATGCTATCTCGAGATACTGAACTGGCGCTTTGTGACCGCTAGCGAAGGTCATTTTGACGTGGATTATTGAGGGCCTTGATGATCGATGGGGTTATTCTTTGAGCCACACGGTGTCTATAAATGTGTTAAGAAAGCAAAATTCTTAGAGGATTTGAGGCTATATGCTTGTCTTGGAATAATCGCTATTATGTGCTTGAGGTGTTAGAGGAACATGCCAAACATAGCGAGTTAGAGGCCCTTGATCGGTGTATGTTGAAAACCTAAAATACCTTCATACTGACTAGGGGTGACTTCCTGTTAAATCGCGAGTATCAATATTACACAGCGAGAATTGATGATTATGCATTCACCCTTGATGTGATGAGGGGGTCTGATGAAAAGTTTGCACCGTAGCATTGGTCGCTTTCAATCAAAATCGATAATTTTCAAAGAATTTGAACAACGAATTAGTGCATATATTAGTGAAACACTTACTAGATCTTGCTAATGATTGGCCAGACAACGACGACCAAGATCCGATTACGGCGGACATATTTGCCAAGCGTATTACAATGGGCGAATTGGCATTTCGTAAATGACGGCACCATAGAGGTTCATTGTGACGATGACTGATATCTTCTGGGGACACTGTATCATAGCTAATATTGATGCGGATGAAACCCTGTTCAGGCGGATATTGCAGGATAATGAACTAGCGGAGGGTGACGAACTGGTGGAGTCTCATAATGATAAAATCTGGATTAATGACATTATGGAATGTTGAAAGCTGGACTGTAGAACCGTATGGGGTTTACTTTGTATCTCGTCGATTGGGCACTAATTGTTTAGAGAATGTAGGACGAGCCTTTTCAAAACCTCAATATTAGTTGCACTGATTATACTGAGGCTGAGGTGCTCATCTACCAATGTGGGAACAATTATATGTTCAATTAGATAAATTAGACCAATTAGCACAGGAAATCATACAAAAGGAAATACCGCAAGAAGAGGTCTGTTGTGCTAACACTAACGGATATAATGTTAGATAAATCAGGTTGTTACGACGCATTTGCACTAGGTTGTGATATAGGTGAATCCCTCAGCAGGACATCTATATGTTTTGGTTTCTTTTGATGAAAACTTTACGGCTCAACAAGATGTGATTTATGAAACCTTATAGAGTTGTATTAAAGTGGTGACACGGGTGTTGTAGACTACCTAAAAATAAGTGATACATAGGAGAGACGATGGAAAATCTGTATAAAGAATTAGAAGCTTTTTGCCAATGATATTGATCTCAAATGATTTATACGATTCCGAAGCTATCATCTGGATTGATTGCGCGAGTATGACGAAGATGTAGTGCGCTATTTTAATGATATGATGATGAGCCTATCGATATTGCAATAGTCAGTAATGGCAAAGCCTTATGGTGACGATATTGTGTTACGAAAAGGTGATAAAGAGTCGCAAATTCCTTACGGTGATGAGCAAGATCAGGATGTGACCATAAAATATTTCAATGACTACTGTTAAGCCTGATTATGAGGTGCGTTGGTTTATTGAAAGCCTGGAAACGATACGCTCGGATTTTATCAGTGCTTTCAAGGGCAGAATGGGCCAATTTAGAAGATGAATTTGGTGCAGATACAGTTCGTTACTATTTCGAGCCTATCAATCTTGAAAGTAACATGTTTAATCTCGACATGGATGAAGTTTCTGCATTATTAGAATTACGAGAAAATAATAGATGAAATAGAGATGAGAGAGAATCAATAAGAGGAAGAATATGGATTATTTGAAAACTATTGCGTGAAGATTCTAACTTGGCAGCAGATTTTTGATATGCTGTTTGATTTCTGCCTATTAGACGGGTTGGAAGAGCGAGATACTGCTGAAGGGCGATGTACCTTTCTCCTTGGTTGGAAAGGCCTTCGGTCGTGATGGTGCCGGGTGGCGAATATCATCAATTAGAGGATGGCTCTATCGGGTATATGAGTAGCGAAGGAGAATGCGGTCGTATAGCTGAAAGTGTAGATGATTTAATTCGTTTATTGGTGTATAGCATTTGCTGGCATGACTATTGTGACGCCAGCCAATACATGGATATATCTACTCTCGAAGCCTATGTAATGAGCGTCATGATGAAATTGCTTCTTATACGGAAATGGATGTATGAGGAAACTGTTGTTCAGGCACTAGGCATGCCTTTTAGAAGCAAATGTGGCTACTGAATTGCAAAAGTTCTATGATGCAGCACATCGAGAACCTTTATATACAAGTTATTTCCATGAAGATGATGGAACCGTTACAGAATCACAAAATCTATTTTTCTAGACGTATTGCTTAAAAGGAGAATTATATGGCTATTGATGGAGTAAAAATCATAGATAGTGATGATGGCCATGATATTTATAATTTGATTGTTGAGCGCTATAGAGATGGCACTCAGTATTGATACAATTATTTCAGAAATTTTGGCTGAAGAGCAGAATTTTTGCATGACGAATTCTATACAGAAATTTATTGGACTGCTGTAGCTATTCGCTGTGGAAGATAGAGCCATCTGCCAGAGAATATTAAAGAGAAAGCATTGGACATAATCAGGGAAGGGCGCTCATGAGTTTTGGCTAGAAATTGATAGTAAGGCCTCAAACAACGTCAAAAGGTGTTAGATAAGTTAGCCGTACAACTACAAATGTGAAAATCAAAGCCTCTAAAGGTTCGTAAATCTAAAACAAAGCGAGAACCTCATTTTAAGGTGGGCGACGTATTAGCTGTTAAGTTTGAAAACGAGTATGGAGCTATTTTTGTATCTGACGTGGATCAATCACCGCGGAAAATCGAGTACATCATTTGGCCTGTACTGCTTTACAAAAGAGAAAAACCTACAATGGAGCAGTTTTTAGATAGTAAAATCGCCTGCCGGAAAGACAATACAAATTTCGGTATCGATACCGACTGTTGGTTTAATCATAAAGACCCTAGAGCCTATTGCTAGACCATTTAGAAATCATTGGGGCTGTTGAGACTATATCCGTGTAAATTGTGGACACTAGCACCAAGACGCACGTTGGAAGATATCTATGAGGAGATTACAGATAATCCTAGGCTAGGGAAAACTGCGTCTCAGCAGACACCTATGAACTAGTGAAAGAGGTTATTCAGAAATAATCTTCGGAGAATGTGTTACTATAAAGGTGTAAATTTAATGGATACTGTGACGAAACAATATACAGAAACTGTGAAAGTCAGTGACATACCCTGGCATCGTTTGACCACAACTTACGGACGTGCCACAGATTTTCCTGCTCATCTTGAGGTGTTGTGGGATATGAAGAACGTTGATGCCATTGATGCGGCAGGTGAAGAGCTGGCCCAAAACATTGAGCATCAATCGACTTTATACATGCTACGCCCTTTGCGTTAATTTTTTTCATGTACGCATTTTTAAAAAGCCTTGAAGAACAAGGTCATAATGAGGTCGCAAGATATTTAGTAAAAGAATTAACTGAGTTATTCATCATTATTGCAGAGTGCATTAGAGATGGTCTTATGCTAGAACATGCAGATCCACTACCGAGTTTTGCGGATATGCTCAACGAAGAGTATCTTTGGTCTGAAGAGTACGATGAAGACGAAGATATTCTTAGATATGAGGAAGAGGATGTATTCCCTGCTGATTTATTCTTTAGCTTCTATTACTCACTGCAAGTGCTTTTACTTTGGTAAGCCATCATTGGATGGAGCTAATGAAGAAGAGGAAAATTGCTAGAACTACTGACAGAGATTGACCACCTAATAATCTATGGAGGTTATACTCTATTAAATGTTTATAGAAATCTTGATTATTAAATATCTAGGGAGATTCTGGATTACTAGTTATCTACGGAGGGTTTAGACTATGGGATTGATTTGCTAATTATAGCTGTTTAAAGCTGATGTAAATTTAAAAGAGCTTAAAAGCCATGGGCTCAGAAGAAGAGGAAATTCTTGAAAGTGTTGAAGATGGAATGACGACGATGAGTTATTGCTTGATATCGACAAGATGTGGGATGTACTCCATTTTGTGCTAACTGGTGTGAGCACTGACCATAAAGACGATAAAAATCCTCTTAGCCAAGCGGTACTAGGCGTAATGGCTGTTGAGGATATATCAGACTATGTAGCATATACAGAACACAATTATTTAGCCAATATCGTGGCAGCTCTAGATCAATTTGATATTGAAAAGTGCACTCGAATCTTTTTGATATGACTGCTTGCAAAAGACGCAGAGCTTTACCCAAATATTTGGGACTACGATGAGGAAGAGGAGAAATCAAAGATGAGATTCTCCACGATTTCGAGCAGATGAAGGTGTTCTATAAAAAGTGCTAGAAGCGAAGGGCATGTGCTTGTATCAATTTGTTAGGCCCGTTATAATCTGTTGGACATGGCTCTGGTTATAGATAAACTAATTATAGGACTGACGAAGATGAGGAATTGTAAATGGCAGTGTTAACAGAAAAGCAAATTAAATATGGCTTTGACTACTATCATAAGGATGAGAAACGAATAAAATCTGTAGTTGAGGTTTCTGAATATGATGGTGAAGACAAGCTGATAATTAATTGCACACAGCTAGATGAAGACTATTCTGCTAAAGATAAAAAACGAATTTTACAGGAGTGGTGTAGTTTTTTAGTTGAACATCCAGATATCTTTACAGAGCTCATGTTTTGTACAAGAATGCCACAGGAGTTATTTGATGCGGTATGTGCCCAGCGTAGACTTAAAAGGTTACATATAAAATGGGGTGTTTATCCAGATATTTTAAAAACTTGAGAATTTACAAGAGCTAGAATATCTACATATTGGGTCCGGAGAAGTGTATCAAGCTTTAGAGCCTATTTCAAGATTAGTAAATTTAGTAGCGCTGTCGATTGAAAACTTTCAAAAAATTGATGATTATGCGCCATTAGCTAATCTAAAACATCTTGAAAGTCTTGCCTTAGAAGGTGACTTCTCGGCTCCTAAAATTCTTAGGTTCAATCCTTAGAATTTTTACGCCATATGAAACAGTTGCGCTTTTTAGCTTTTTAACGGCAAAAGGTGATTGATAAAGACTACTCTCCCAGTTTTAGAACTCCATAATTTAGAACATCTTACGTTAAAAATCTTGTAAAGAGGTTAAACAATTGTATCCTCAATTAATTAAATTACCAAAAGTTGAAGTATGGCACTGTATTAGAACGACCAGAATTATATGAGAAATAAGGCTTGAGATATAAGTCATGAGCTATAACTTATAAGACATAAAAGGGAATAATCATAATGGATAAAGCTCGTAAAAAGGAATTATTAAAAGCATATGCAGATAAGCAAAAGCAATCTTTTAAAGATAGTCTGCCTATGGACGAAGAGTTGTTTTGGAATCTCTTTGAGTATGTAGACGAGCGATTAGAGGCAAATGATGGTTGCGACCATAGTTTGACTTACACCAGAGAATTCTTGGAAAAACAAGAGGTAGATGTGGAAAGCGTACTAGAGTGGATCGTCAACGAAGGTGGCGGCTGTGACTGCGAGGTTCTCTACAATGTAGAAGAGAGATTTGAAGAGTGATATCAATGTAATTGGGAAGGTTTTCGTATACAGCTTTGTTTTTGACTTAGAGCAAACTGTAAGCAGTCTAATGTAAATTTATTTGTGATTTTTGGTAACCAAGTAATCTTTGGTAAAAATCATAGTATCCTAGAAATGTTAAATACTGCCGGCGATATTAGCGATTTTGTCTAAGAAACGCCGGCGTTTTTCGTCCGAGCTGTTTTCTGTGCCCAGCTAATTGGGTGTGTTTGACTGGTTTGATGCCCAGGCTTTCAGAACTTGATTTTTCATAACTTTGCCGTAGTCCTGGATAAATAGCGTTACAAAAAGGATGGCGTGTTATGGGTGGTGATGATCCAGGCGGATTTTTCCCTGTAAATGACCTATAATGCCTCTTTTACCATATGAATAGGCAAAGCCCACTGTAAATACGCGATCGATAAAAGCCTTTTGAGTATTGCTGGCATGCCGCCCCACCAAATAGGGTAGATAAAGATGATATGCTCCCCTAAGTAATCAAATTGCGATATTTTTCCATGTCCGGCACAGTGCTTAAATCTCGACGTTTGTGCGTGTCATCAAATCGCAATATAGGATCGAACTGTTCCTCATATAAATCCAAGGTGTTCACATTGTGGTCTTTTGAAAGATTCTGTTGCACTACTTTCAGAATAGCGTCATTAAAACTTTTGATGATTAGGATAGGTGTAAATGATTAAAAATATTCATGGCTAGTTCCTTTCTATTTAATCATTGTCAGATTGAAATAATTTATATAGTAAAATGGTATCTATATTAAGTTAAAGTCTAGTGAAGAGTATTTATTCTGAAAGTAAATGACAATAGAATTTGCTAAGGAAGTATTGTTAACTCCTTTTTATTTGCAGGTGTTACCATAAAGGTTTATAGTATAGGCATGTGATGTATTTTATTCACATGCCTATTTTCTTTTATAAGGAGGACGCTATGCAACACGTTCAAACCCGCAGTACTACGTCGCGTTAGTACTCACAGCCGTATTGATTGCCCTCAACACTGTTTACCATGTACACGAAAAATTCCAGTACCAGCATTCATGACTATTTCAATGTTGGAGATGTCGTTATTATGACGTCAGCTCTATTATTAGGTCGAAAAGTACGGCGCCTATATTGGTGCTATCGGCCCAGCGTTAGCTGATCTATTCCTCGGCTACGCAGTCTTTGTACCAATCACCTTTGTAGTGAAAGGCATTGAAGGCTATCTTGTCGGTACTGTCTATAACCATAAGACAACTACTTCTGCCTTGGTGGCAACTATTCTAGGTGGTATTATTATCGTAGCAGGCTACTTTATCGCCGAATACTTTGTATTCGATCCAGGCGTAGCCATTGCTAGTATTGTGACTAATACCATTCAAGCCATTATGAGCGTTATTATTAGCATGATTCTCTATGCTATCTTGCGTAGACGATTGGGATAGGATTAGTGATTCACAATTCATATACAAATTATGATATAATTTGTATATGAGGAGGATGCTTTATGGGGTTATTACGTGAAAGTATTCGACCATCGTCGGATTTAAGAAATAAATATAATGAAATCTCTACAGTTTTGAAAAACAGGGGACGAAGCTTGTATTATGACGGTAAATGGTCGTGGTGATACGGTATGTATGGGATATGAAACCTATAATAAATTGAAAGCACAGATCGAATTATTAGAGGCTATTGCATTGGCTGAGGAAGACGAACGAAAAGGTAGAATGGGTCCTATTGAGGATACTTTTATCAGCATAGAAGAGTTGTTAGCTGAGGCCGAATAGTTATGGAAGACACTGCTTATCGTATCATTATTATGGCACAGGCCGATCAGGCATTGCATCATATTGTTCTGCATGTAAAGCAATCTTTTTCCAATGAAATTGCCAAGGCTGTTTATCAAGAGATTAAGGATAGAATTCTTTTATTAGCGGATAATCCTTATATGGGCATGATTCCAAGACATACTGTTTTACGTAATAAAAAAACTATCGTATGTTGATTATTAATAAAAATATTATTTTATATCGTGTCTTTGATGATGAAAAAGAATGCGTATATATAATATATTTAGTCAACAGCAAGATTATTTACAACTTCTGCAAGGATTGTAGATGTTTAGTTGATTTAGTATAGATGAATAAAGGGAGACTCCGTTGTGAGTCTCCCTTTGTAGTTATTTTCTTTGGAGCATTGATGGTGCTGATTTATCGTAATAACGACAAATGGCCCTTCGTTACCAACTGGTAGCCGAAAACGAGGCCATTTCTGCATGTTTTATAACGTTTTGGGATGAGCCTGACGGAACCACTCGTCGACTATCTATCTATTAATTAATAGAGGGATTATCATATATAGTCAATTTGAACTAGATAAGTAAATATGACATCATTGTAAATTGATTGGAACTTGGACTGAATGGACATATTTTATTTGTTTTGTTAATATAAAATTCAATAATAATTTTTATGTTGTGTATTATGATTGGTGAAATTTTATGGTTAGAGTTTTTATATTTATTTTTATTGATAGTTGTTTTGAGTCCTATTAATGCTTTTGCTGATTATCAGAGGGATACGTTTGATATACAACGCTCTCTTAATGAGCAGATACAGTCTCAGTTAAAGGTTCCAGCTGAAGTTCTTAGAACGAAAGAATGATAAAGATTATAGTTTTTGCATTACATGATAAGAACAGATTCTCAAAGGACGTATTACTTCTGTTGAGTTAGATCCAAATGAGAATATATTTAATGATGAGATATATTCAAAATTAGTACAGTCTGCAAAAAGATACAGTTTGGAATATAGGGTATATTGATGTTAAAGAAGATCTTGTTATTCATATTCCATTTAATTTTTATAATATCCTCTAAGGACGATGTAAATTGACAGTCTCTAGAATTCAGACTATACTATAAGTACAAAAGAGCCAGTTAACGTGTTCTAGGGCGTTAGGCTCATCAAAAGAATTGAGAATTTGATAAACCTAACGTGTCTAAGTATTGCGGTACTTAGTCTTAAACGTTAGGTTTATCTTATTTTATAATCAAATAACTGATTATTTTTACAATTAACACTACGAGGGTAGCGAATAAAATCATTAATGATAATGCTTTCGTATACAGTCATAATGTCACCTCCCTCGAAAAGACGGAGATGAACCCTAACTCACGTTAATGGCTCTTTCGTTATTAGTATATAGCGGAATTTGAATATTGAAAAATACGAATTAATTTCGTACAACTTTGATACACAAATATAGGATTCTAGTGGAAATTATATGGTATAATACTTTCATTATGTAGTGAAAAAGGAGATCTAAATGGCAAATTTACCTAACTGCCCTAAGTGTGGCGACGAGTACACATATGAAGACGGTCATATGTTTATCTGCCCCTATGTGTGGCAATGAATGGACAGCGCCTGATGCACAAGCTGCAGCTGAAGCAGGTATCATTCGCGATGCTAACGGCAACGAGCTAGCTGATGGCGATACAGTTGTTGTTGTAAAAAGACCTCAAAGTAAAAGGCGCTGGCTATTAAAACAAGGTACACGCGTTAAAAACATTCGCCTCATCACTGGTGCTAGTGATAGTCACGATATCGATTGTAAAATCGATGGTTTTCGGTGCAATGGCATTGAAATCTGAAATGGTAAAAAATCTAATCAGGAATCCCTACCGATATATTCGGTAGGAGTTTTTCATGTCATAAATGGTATAATCAACGTAGAATGCGTAGTGTGAGAGTATTTAAACGAGAGGAAATTATGGTAAACGTGTTGTGTTACTGGCTGTATTGGCATCTATGATGGGAACTATAGTTCTTTAGCGAAGGATTTAAAGCCCACAGATAAGCGTGCCTATGAATTACAGCAACAAATCTCTTATAATGTCATCATTCCTAGTGAGGCTTTCAAAACGAGTGCTGACGGCACCTTGATTGTTCCCGTGGAGATTAAGACCGATGACAAGGGCAATATCGTAGCTGTTGAGCAAGGGCCTAATAATTGGAAATTAGATCGAGAGGCTTACCCTATCTTTGAAGAGGCGCAAAGAGGCTTGGAACACAAAAGCATGTCGATACGGAGGAAGAGTTGGTACTAACGATTCCGGTTAGTATTATTATGCTATCCGGAGATAAGCCTAAGAGAAAATAAAGGAGCATTTATGGAATCTACAAAGATTTAGAGAAATATACTTACGACCTACTGGCGGAACGAGGCGTTACGTTAGAGGATATTGCAGAGCTTTGTTTTATACGTTCCAAAAACCATATATGCCGAATCTAACAATTGAAGAATGCCGTGAACATGTGGCGTCGGTCCTTTCAAAACAGAGGTACACAATGCGATTATTACAGGCATTGAGCTAGATAAGTTAACGGAACAAAAATAAACTATCTCATCCTTTTAGCAACGCATCGTGGCTAATGATGAAAGCTTCTATGGTATCGATGAAATCTTGCGTTTTCCATTGTTAATCTATATGGTTCTATTGGTTTTACAAACTATGGCTATTTAGACAAGGTAAAACCGGGTATCATCAAAAAGCTTGATAGTGAAGAGGGTGGTCGCTGTAATACATTCCTCGATGATTTAGTAGGTGCCGTGGCATCTCTTATGACAGAAACTGGCGCATAACGAACCACATCGGTGCGCCATGCGCTAGCTGAGGAAAAAGCATAAATTCTTGCTATTGATGTTATCTAAAATTAAGAGTATAACTAGTAGTGTAATGAATAATTAATGTATTCTTTGTAGACTATATACAGGAGGAACTATGCAAAAGGTTCTAGTTGTTATCGATATGCAAAAAGATTTCGTAGATGGCGCCCTTGGCTCAACGCAAGCGCAGGTGATCGTAGATAATGTGCGCAAGAAAATTGAAAGCTTTGATGGGCCTATCATCTTTACTCGTGATACACATGATACTAATTATCTTGAAAGCCAAGAGGTAAGTTCTTACCTGTTACGCATTGTGTTAAGAATACAGAAGGCTGGCATATTGTAAAAGGTTTAATTGAGGCCTCAGAAGGTCGTCCTATTATGAGCCCTGTATCCTTCGTAGATAAGCCAAATTTTGGATCCCTTGAACTCTTATCTCGTTTAGAAGGTATGAATATGGTAAATCCTATCGAGTCCATTACGCTTGTTGGTTTATGTACAGATATTTGCGTTGTTTCTAGTGCGCTTATATTGAAAAAGCTGGTTTTACCAGAAATTCCTGTTTATGTAGATTCTAGTCGCTGTGCTGGCGTTACCGAAGAGTCTCACCTAAGCGCGTTAGCAACGATGAAAATGTGTCAGTGCATTATTGACTAATTAACTCATTAATTATCTAACTATCCATATATATAACCAACTAACTATATAACTGACTATCTATCTGGTATATGGTTGATTAGTTATTGAATTCATATTGTTTAAGAATGGTTCGTATATTGAACTATTTGTTGAATAATGATATGCTAAAACATAATTACACTAGTAGAGTATGCAAGGGAGCCTATGGAATAGGCTGAGAAAGGGCTGTTAGCACCTGACCTTTTGACCCTGATCGGGATCATGCCCATGTAGGAAGCACGCAAAGACCATTAAAGGGTATCGATCATTTTGTATTGATACTCTCTCTTGTGTACAAAGCTAATATATTTTTACTCAATAGGAGGAAATAAAGTATGTTTTATACTCAATTGAAGCAGACAAAAAGGCTTTGTCACAGAGGCTATGAAGGTCGTAGCTAATAGGAAAATGTTTCTGAAGAGAGAATTCGAGAACTTGTGGCGTTAGGACAGTTGGTTATTCCTCGCAATAAGAACCATTCATGCATTGATCCAGAAGGTATTGGAAAGGCGTTGGCACTAAAATCAACGTAAATCTAGGTACTTCGCGCGATGTGACGGACTATGACAGCGAATTAGAAAAGGTGAATTGGGCTATCCAACTAGGGGCCGAATCAATTATGGATTTTATCTACTCACGGGGACACACGTATTTTTAGACGCAAGTTGACTGGCGAGTGTAAAGGCCATGATTGGCACAGTCCTGTATATGACAGCGTCATCCATCATAAAAAGAGACTTGGCAGCAATAGACTCAAGACTTTTTGATACCATTCGACTCCATGCGGAGGATGGTGTGAACTTTAGTGACACTACACTGTGGAATTACTCGTCAAACAATTGAGCAAATCAGAAAACATAAGCGTAAATTAAATATTGTTAGCCGTGGGGGTAGCCTCATCTTTGCGTGGATGAGTATGACCGGTAAGGAAAATCCGTTCTATGAATACTTTGACGATATCTTGGACATTTGCCGAGAATACGATGTGACAATCTCTTTAGGTGATGCATGCCGTCCAGGTTGTTTGGCGGATGCAACAGATGTCTGTCAAATTGAGGAGCTCGTTCGTCTTGGAGAGCTCACAAAAGCGTGCTCGTGAAAAGGGTGTTCGTTATTATCGAAGGCCCAGGACATGTGCCACTCAATCAAATTCAAGCTAATATGGAAATTGAAGAAACTTTGTGTGGAGGTGCTCTCGTTCTATGTGCTAGGTCCCCTAGTAACAGATATTGCACCTGGCTATGACCATATTACTGCTGCCATTGGTGGTGCTGTAGCGGGCATGCATGGGGCGTCCTTCCTTTGTTATGTGACGCCGGCGGAGCATTTGGCATTGCCTAATGCAGATGATGTAAAAGATGTATCATGGCGTTCAAAATTGCAGCTCATGCGGCAGATATAGCGCGAGCATCCCTGGTGCGCGAGATAGAGATGATGCAATGGCCGATGCTGAGACGTGTTCTCGATCGGGAGGCACAATATTCTTGTGCTCTTGATCCTGAGAGGGCTCGTGCCATTCGTGAAAGTCGTGCTCCAGAGGAAGGCCATAGTGAAACGTGTAGTATGTGTGGCAAATTCTGTGCCGTACGCAGCATGAATAAGGCTTTAAATAGTGAATATATAGATATCTTTATAATGGTCTGTAATACATTTTGGGGAATGAAGCTTGCATTATCAGTCTTATAGTTATATTGACGTTTTTCTATATAGAGAGTACAATAAACTAAAGAATGATAATTCATATCAATAATAACTACCGATGCAGGTGCATCGAAACGCGTTTCACTAGAATGATACGTACTGATACATATCGTTCCATGCCCCTAAATTTAAAGGAGGACTATTATGAAACCTTTCGAACTTGCACCATTACCATATGCTTATGATTATCTTGAGCCTGTTATCGACACAGAGACAATGAAATTGCATCATGACAAAGCACCATCAAGCGTATGTTAATAATTTAAACGCAGCTATTGCAAAATACCCTGATCTGCATATGGCTGTGTAGACTGCATTCTCGGCGATATCGCTAATGTGCCAGAGGACATCCGTCAAGCGTTATTAACAATGGGGGCGGTCACAAAGAACCACACTATGTTCTGGGACATCATGACAAAACCAGATACATCTAAATTGCAAGGCCTTTGAAAAGAGGCTATCGACGCTGAACTTTGGCGGTTATGATGCTTTTGTTGAAAGCTCTCTGTCATGGCGACCACACGCTTTTGGGCTCTGGTTGGCTTGGCTCAGGTTAACGAAGAAGGTAATCTTGAAGTTACATCCTCTGCAAAACCAAGATAACTCTATTAGAAGGTAAAAAGCAATTCTATGCTTAGACGTTTGGGAACATGCATACTACTTGCACTACCAAAACCGTCGCCCAGACTATATCAAGGAATTCTTCCGTGTCATTAACTGGGATAGAAGTCTGAAAACTACGAAAAGCATTGAAACCATCACGATTAAGTGATACGCTTGTCAGAAACAGAAACAGAAACAAACAGAAACAGCACAGAAACAGAACAGAAACAGGATTTTAAATTAGAATAGAAGAAGCAAACTAATTTATATAACGGATAGTTGGTTAATTCTCATACATTGGGGGCTAGATGTATCATCTATCCGTTATTTTTATGTCTAGTTACTTAGTTGCCTTATTGAACAAGCTCCCTTATCTTGAGAGATATCCTTACATGTTTTTATAAAAATTTTAGGAACTGCTTTCAAAAGTATTGCCATGGATACAGATTTAATAATCGATATCGTTTATCATAGAGTCATAGGTTATGAATATGACCTATTACATAATAGGAGAACAGCCTAATACACGCATCGTATAGGCATGAAGGCGAATTAGTATATGATAGAAATGACACGAGGATCAAAATGGAAAGAAATTAGATTTATCCAAATCTGTATATGATTTGGTGACAGAATATCCTAGTAGCAGATATTATGAAAGAATTAGGTTCAACAAAATCACCAAGGTGATGCTGAACCTGTTGGTAAAATCATGACCATCCCGAAAGGGGCCAAAATGAAAGGCGATCTATGATCGATATGGTAAGCTTTTGGCGAAAGCTGGTTTTACTTTAGAAGTAGCTGCCCCTATCTGGTGATAGAAAGCGAGCGTGCCCCATTGGTGCAGCTAAAATTTCTGCGCCCACTACAGCCCTGGAAGCCTAATTCTGTAGAAAACAGCTTAATCAGGAAGCTAACGCCAAGGGAAAACTCCGAAAATACAACCGCCGATGCAGTTCAAAAACAAAGTGCGCGGACAAAGAATGTAGAGCAATTAAAGATTCTTAAAACGTTTAGCACAGGCGAAGACCTTGTGCTGTTCGTGAAGATTTTGCTAGTCAATTTGCTCGTAGAGGCAAGTGAAATCCATGAAAGCCGAGCCTTATGCGCGAAGGTACGCTAAAGGCTGAGGTTCAACAATTATGTGACCTTCACCTGCACTATCCACGGTCTCCACTATCCACAACAAATGGATACAATGCAAGCAGAGGCTGTACTTGAGGCTCAAGAAGAGCAAAGCGTTGTGACTTTGGTGAGACAGGGTCATCCGATTAACCGATTAACAGAAGAGAAAAGCACTTGATGCGTTGATCGAAGCGCTTAAGGTGAAAGTGGCTAACACCGCTACAGTAGATGATAAACGAAGTACGCCAAGCGTCTATTCACCACGCTAAGAAGCGGGCGATTTTATATCCTCATGGAAAGGGTTACGATATTTCTGGTCCATCCCTGGTTATGTGGACTGCTGACGGCGATATTCGCGATGGCTTTGGTCGTCTAGCTCGTGCTACGTCTATTGATGATGCTTGGCACGAAGAGTTTGATGGTCTTCAAATGCTCAAGAGATGATTCAAAGAGCAAAAAAACATCTTGTTCCCAATCTGTGCAGAGAACTTTAGTACTGAGGAATGGTACCAATATAAAGATACTGGAACAACACGAAGAGATTTTCGGCGAACGCATTGCTTGGACAGAGGCTGAGTCTGCATTAGTCGCTAAAGCGCACCGACAAGTGGTGATAGCAATACCATCGCTTAATCGGTGGTAGTTAACGCTAGAGCAACAGGAGATGCTTAATACAATGCCGATGAAATCACCTTCGTTGACCATGTAGATATTAACCGCTCAATGATGGTGAAAGGTATTCAAACGCCCTGACAACAGCTATCGGTGAGAGGTAATTTCGCCATCCTCCAAAGGTAGAGCCAATTGTACGTGGCATCATCGAGTCCTTTCCGCAATGGTGAACGATAACGGCAGTTTGGCTGGGTAGCACGTCCGTTCAGTAAACCACATGGCGGTACGCGATCAAAACAATAACTACTTTGGCACATTAGAACTAGTACAAGATATGCAATTTGCTAGGGAACACTTACAAGAATTAAATAAAATCCTATGTAATGCCAATCGTGCAATAACGGCGAAATTAGAATACAAAACATATGTGAACTGCAATATCGATATGTTG
>BNJU01001389.1_pt1 | contig 16690 bp, 16 predicted proteins | sample 8539281 | NCBI WGS metagenome assembly BNJU01 (sample SAMD00202456, study PRJDB9452) | human saliva metagenome | isolation source: human saliva | place: Japan
TCCTTTCCAGTTCTACACTTTTTGGTTTCAGATAAACCACCTGGGTCTGTTTGACAAAGCCAATCTTTTCATACAAACGCTTGGCACCTAGGTTGCTGTCTTCCACGGCAATCTGAAATGCCTTGTCATTTTGCTCAATCAGTTGGTTGATAAGGGATTTTTGCTAGATAAGTTCCATAGCCTTTTTCCACGTTCAAGTTCAGCTATTGCCAAGCCAAAGAGGTAATTCGTATTACTCGACAAATCAACCGTGCAAGTTCCAATAACCTGACCGTTTTTTAATAAAATATATAGGAGACTTTCTGGATCCTTCAGAGCTTTAGCGACATATCTATCCACAACTTCTCTAGATTCATGGTCCTCTGAGAATGCCTGAAATTTTAACTGACTAATTTGATCCTGATACGAACGATCTGCTAACAAAACTTCCAGATTGGAAACATTTGCTAACGGATAAGGTCTTCTATCCTTACCTAACCAAGTTTCTGTCTCTTCATCCTCAACCAGTCCCCAGTTGCTGGCGAAATCAGGATGGCGCTCTAGAAAAATACGCTCAGTCTGAAAGGTAACAGACTCAATTGGATAAGAGGCCGTTTCTTTCTCAAAACTTCTATATAAAGCACGCGCAATGCCTTGACAACGATGGTTGGGGTGGACCAGTATGGCCACTTCCACATCTGGGTCATCTGCATAGACTGTTAATAGGCCAACAAGTTCGCCTTTTTCATAATAAAGGAAAAAAAGGCGGGCATGTTTGTGTCAAAATTAAGCATGTTAGAGAGATAGGGATCACGATAAGTTTCATCATAGGCTTGGCAACAGTTAATTAGTTTTTTTGCCTCAGATAACTCCTCTTGGCTTAACTTGTTTCTTGCTTGAATCATGTAGCTATCTCCTTACAAGCTAGAAGACCGATGACTAGCGTCCTTGGCGTGCTCCATCTTATTCACGTAGTATTCGCGCTTTTCTTCTTCTTGGTGAATGACCGGTTCGTCTTTTCGGCCGTGCACCCGCACAATTTTGGCCGGAATCCCAACAACAGTGACATCACTCGGCACATCGGAAACGACGACCGCACCTGCTCCAACCTTGGCCTTGGCTCCAATCTCAATAGGTCCAATGACCTGAGCATGGGCGGATACCAATGCTCCTTCTTTAACGGTTGGATGGCGTTTCCCAGTATCTTTCCCTGTTCCTCCAAGGGTCACTCCATGGTAGAGCATGACGCCCTTTTCGACAACGGCTGTCTCGCCAATAACGAGACCTGCCCCGTGGTCGATAAAAACTCCCGAAGCAATGGTCGCTCCTGGATGGATTTCAATCTGGGTCCAAAAACGCCAAAACTGACTGTGCATCCGAGCCAGAAGCTTAAAGCCATGATTCCACAAAAAGTGAGAAACACGGTGAGCAGCCAGCGCTTTAACCCCAGGATAAGTCAAGAGGACTTCCAGCGAGGTACGTGCTGCTGGGTCATTTTCTTTTACAATATCAATGGTTTCACGCCACCATCCCATACCGTGCTCCTTTCTTTTGATTGCTTATTCTTTTGTTTCTTCACCTGCATCTTTGGCAAAGTCTTTTCTAGGTTTGTGGTGACGAGGACGATCGCCATGGCGATGACCCTTTTCACCTCTTTCTTCTGAATGTTCTGGTTTTGGAGGACGTGGTAAGAGAGCCTTCATAGAAGCATCGACACGGCCTTTTTCATCGATCTTGATAATCTTCACATCGACTTCATCTCCAATCGCTACCAAGTCTTCGACACGGTTGGTGCGAGTCCAAGCCATTTCAGAGATGTGAACGAGGGCATCGGTCTTGTCAAAGAGGTTAACAAAGGCACCGAATTTCTCGATACGAACAACTTTGGCATGGTAAACTTCGTCCACTTTGGCTTCACGAACCAAACCAGCAATGATTTCTTTAGCACGGTTAATCGCTGCTTGATCACTTGAGTAGATAGATACATTACCTTCTTCGTCGATATCAATCTTAACGCCTGTTTCAGCGATGATCTTGTCGATGGTTTCTCCACCTTTACCGATGACAATCTTGATCTTGTCCACATCAATCTTGATGGTATCAATTTTCGGAGCCGTTGGAGCCAATTCTGGACGAACTTCTGGAATGGTTGCTTCGATCACATCAAGGATTTCAAAACGAGCTTTCTTGGCTTGAGCAAGAGCCTCCGTCAAGATTTCTGCAGTAATCCCTTGGATCTTGATATCCATTTGAAGGGCTGTAATCCCGTCACGCGTACCTGCAACCTTGAAGTCCATGTCTCCAAAGTGGTCTTCCAAACCTTGGATATCTGTCAGTACTGTATAGTTATTACCATCAGAAATGAGACCCATTGCAATCCCTGCTACTGGCGCCTTGATTGGCACACCACCAGCCATAAGGGCAAGAGTTCCCGCACAGATAGAGGCTTGAGAAGAAGAACCGTTTGATTCCAAGACTTCTGCTACCAGACGGATCGCGTATGGGAATTCTTCCAAGCTTGGCAAGACTTGCTCAAGAGCACGCTCACCGAGAGCACCGTGACCAATCTCACGACGACCAGGCGCACCGTAACGACCCGTTTCCCCTACAGAGTATTGTGGGAAGTTATAGTGGTGCATAAAGCGTTTCTTGTACTCTGGATCCAAACCATCGATAATTTGCGTTTCACCCATTGGTGCCAACGTCAAGGTAGAAAGAGCCTGCGTTTGTCCACGAGTGAAGAGACCTGAACCGTGCACACGGGGAACGAAGTCAACAACCGCTTCCAAAGGACGGATTTCATCGACCTTACGACCGTCAGGACGAACCTTGTCTTCTGTGATCAAACGGCGCACTTCTGCGTGTTCCATTTGTTCCAAGATTTCAGCCACATCCCGCATGATCCGGTCAAATTCTTCGTGGTCTGCATATTTCTTCGTAAACAGCTGTGACTTGGTCTTTGACTGCTTGGGTTGCAGCTTCACGCGCCAATTTTTCTTCTACTTGGACTGCTTTTTGAAGGTCACTGTTGTAGGCTGCGATGATTTCAGCTTGCAATTCCTCATCTACATGAAGCAATTCAACTTCTGCTTTTTCTTTGCCGACTGCCGCAACGATTTCTTCTTGGAAGGCAATCAATTCTTTAACGGCTTCATGCCCTTTCAAAAGAGCTTCCAACATGATTTCTTCTGACAATTCTTTGGCACCAGACTCTACCATGTTGATAGCGTGTTTGGTACCAGCTACTGTCAATTCAAGAAGCGAGCGCTCTGCTTGTTCTTGGGTTGGGTTGATGATGATTTCCCCATCGACATAACCTACTTGTACTCCAGCGATTGGGCCGTCAAATGGAATATCTGAGATAGACAAGGCCAAGGATGAACCAAACATGGCTGCCATTGGTGCAGAGGCATTTTCATCGTAAGAAAGGACAGTATTGATGACTTGCACTTCGTTACGGAAACCTTCCGCAAACATCGGACGGATCGGACGGTCAATCAAACGCGCTGTCAAAGTCGCATCTGTTGAAGGACGTCCTTCCCGCTTCATAAAGCCACCAGGGAACTTCCCAGCTGCATACATTTTTTCTTCGTAATTGACTTGGAGTGGGAAGAAATCCCCAGTTGCCATCTTCTTAGACATGACAGCTGCCGTCAAGACAGTTGACTCACCGTAACGTACGACAACAGAACCATTTGCTTGCTTGGCAACCTGGCCAGTCTCTACGATCAACTCACGACCCGCAAAAGTCGTTTTAAACACTTGTTTTACCATTTTAATCCCCTTTGGATGGATAATATTATACGACTTGCCTACAAAAATCAGGATACAAAGGGCGTGAAGAATCCCGTATGAAAATAGGAGATTGACGCAGTGTGCCACGCACACAAGGAAATCTCTCTTTTTCACTAGGGATTTAGCCCGTGTTCAACTATCAAGATATTTTGGACGGTTCGGCTTGCCAAACATTTCTGTAGAAAAATAGGAAGGTGACGCCGCACTCGATGAGTGCTAGGAAGCTTATCTTTTTTCCTAAGAAATGAGGCCAAAATTCAATTCCCAAGATACTAAGCCGTTAAACAACTCAAAGGAAAATAGGAAATCCAACGACGGAGCGACCGCTCCTAGGAAGATTTATCTTTTTCCACAGAGTTGTAGGCGGGTTCAATTACACCTGATAGCATAGGATTTCAAGCATCCATCTGTATCTTATATCCTCATCTTTGTATCCAAGCACGTATAACCTTTATTTTACCATATTCAAGCCCAAAAGAAAAAGGCTTAAAAAGCCTTTTTCGAGGAATATTTGATTTCCACTTATTTTAAAATTCTAGAGCTAGATATAGGTGCTATCTATTTTAAAGTTTACATGAAATCTCTACTCACTACACAACTAAGTGCTTCCTAGGTAAATGACAATTCTATTAATCCACACGATAGAAGAAGTCCTCTGGGTTCCAAATGTACTGCTGCCCAATCCAAATTCGATCTTTTTTAGTATCTGACGGATCACTATTCTGGTTACTATCTGGTTTGATAGATGTCCCTACTGGTAAAAACGAAATTGCTGCTCCACCAGCTGTATTCGGTTTTGAACTGTGGATAGCTCCAGTAATATAGCTATGATCAGGATTAATGTTATTGACGACCCCACTACCATCTGTAAAAAATTGATGTCCGGTCAAGCCATCTTTATCAAATTCCAAAGTCCATCCCAAGCCATTTCGCCAAGTCCCCGAAATACTTGAAAAATCTCCGTTCTGAATCTCTTGAATATTCATCCCACCACTTCCCTTATTTGAAGTAGCTGCATTAGAACCCTCCACTCTCGTCGTAAATTCAAGGGCAATCCAACCTTGGCCAGACTGGAGCTTCCCCCAGGTATAACCGTCAGCTGAAACCGTCTCTGTGATCGTATAAACACCTTGTGGGATCATTCCAACTTCCTCTCCCTTGATCGATGCTTCTTTACGAATCCGAAGATCTGAAACTCCTACGCGGACTTGAAAACTACTTGTTTGCGACTCTGAGTTACTTGCTTGGCTCGTCGCCTTCTTACCGGTCTCTAGTTCTTTCCATCCAAATTTTGCTTGATCCAATTCTTTTGCTGTAATCCCCAAGGCTTTCTCTGGCTTCTGGCCGTCCCCATTTTTTATTTGGATCTGATTGACAGTCTCAAGCTTTCCTTTTTGGAACTTGTAATGAATTAGATCCACCTCTGGTTGAAGAGACGAAAAGCTAGCATAAATGACTGAACCATCCTCAAAAATTTGGAAACCTGAACGAGAACCGCCAGAGGAAGCTACAAAAGCTGTATGTAGCAATTCTGGTTGCTGGCCTTTTAGATAATAAATCGCTGAGACTGTTTGGCCATTTCCAATCAAGAGCTCATCCCGCCCATCTTTATCCAAATCCGTATAAAAATAGGAAAGACTTGGTTTTCTACCCAGGGTTTGAAGATACCTAGCATAAACATACTCATCGGATTGAGGATCTATTTCTTTTAGTTTGGTCTCTAAACCTGCACTATCACCTGCCTCGATAGCCCTAGAGTAGGCCTGATAACGTTCAAGAACCGTTTGATAGTACTCATGCCCAGACGATGTTTTCTTAGTTTCTTTTCCATCTGCTACTTCACTCTGAACTGTAGAAGGTTGCGTCCTAGGACGTCGCTTAGGTCCACATGCCACCAGGGTTAGCAACGTCATCGCTGCCAAGCTAACTTTATAGATTTTTTTCATCATATACTCCCTAAAACTTTCTCCATTTTATTATACCAAACGAAGTTCAAAAAGCTAGAAAATCCTTGTTTTCTTATTGGCTCAGTCAGGCTTTGACAAGATCCCCCATCCACCTATCATTCTGCCCTTTTTTCTGCTATACTTAGTATAGTTATTTGATCAAAAAGGAGAACACTATGGAATTAAAAAAACGTTCTGAATTTCCTGAGAACGAACTCTGGGATCTCACAGCCCTCTACCAAGACCAGGAAGACTTCTTGCGTGCCATTGAAAAGACGCGTGAGGAAATCAATGAATTTGTCCGCAACTACAAGGGCAAGCTCCACACTTTTGAAGACTTTGAAGCTGCCTTTGCGGTCTTGGAACAGATTCAGATCCAACTCAGCCACATCGGCAACTACAGCTTTATGCCACAAACGACAGACTTTGGTGATGAAGCTTTTGCAGAAATTGCCCAAGCGGGGATGGATTTCGAAACTTGGGCCAGCGTCGAACTCTCTTTCTTTGATGATGCCTTAGTCGAAGCGGATGAAGATGTCCTCGAACGCCTCGGACAATTGCCTCATCTTACGTCTGCTATTCGCCAAGCCAAAATCAAAAAAGCCCACTACTTGGGAGCTGATGTGGAAAAGACTTTGACAAACCTCGGTGAAGTCTTCTACGGACCGCAAGACATTTACACCAAGATGCGGGCAGGTGACTTTGAAATGGCTGATTTTGAAGTGGATGGAAAAGTTTACAAGAATAGCTTTGTCACCTATGAAAACTTCTACCAGAACCATGAGAATGCAGAAGTCCGTGAAAAAGCCTTTCGTTCCTTCTCAGAAGGATTGCGCAAGCACCAAAACACTGCTGCTGCCACCTATCTAGCCCAAGTCAAGTCTGAAAAGCTGATCTCAGATATGCGAGGTTACGACTCTGTTTTTGACTATCTCTTAGCTGAGCAGGAAGTGGATCGTTCTATGTTTGACCGTCAGATTGACCTGATCATGAAGGACTTCGCTCCGGTCGCTCAAAAATTCCTCAAACACGTGGCCAAGGTCAACGGCCTTGAAAAAATGACCTTTGCTGATTGGAAGTTGGACTTGGACAGTGCGCTCAACCCTGATGTTAGCATTGATGATGCTTATGACTTGGTCATGAAATCTGTAGCACCTCTTGGGGAAGAATATTCTCGCGAAATCGCCCGCTACCAAACCGAACGTTGGGTCGACTTTGCGGCCAACGAAGGCAAGGATTCCGGTGGTTATGCAGCTGACCCCTATCGCGTCCATCCTTATGTCCTGATGAGTTGGACAGGGCGCATGAGCGATGTTTATACCCTGATCCACGAGATCGGACACTCTGGTCAATTCATCTTCTCAGACAACAACCAAAGCTACTTCAACGCCCACATGTCAACCTACTATGTGGAAGCTCCATCTACCTTTAACGAGCTCCTCCTCAGCGACTATTTGGAACAGCAGTTTGACGATCCTCGTCAAAAACGTTTTGCCCTGGCTCACCGTTTGACAGACACCTACTTCCACAACTTCATCACCCACTTGCTGGAAGCGGCCTTCCAACGCAAGGTCTACACCCTGATCGAAGAAGGTGGTACCTTCGGCGCTAGCAAGCTCAACAGCATCATGAAGGAAGTCTTGACCGAATTCTGGGGCGACGCCGTAGAAATCGATGATGACGCTGCTTTGACCTGGATGCGCCAAAGCCACTACTACATGGGGCTTTACAGCTATACTTACTCAGCTGGCCTAGTTATCTCAACCGCAGGTTACCTACATTTGAAGAACTCCGAAAATGGAGCCAAAGATTGGCTGGACCTCCTCAAATCAGGTGGCAGCAAGACCCCACTTGAGTCTGCTATGATTATCGGAGCAGATATCTCAACGGACAAACCACTTCGCGATACGATTCAATTCTTGTCTGATACGGTTGATCAGATTATTGCTTATAGTGAAGAGTTGGGAGAGTAATCGAGTAAAAACACGCTATAAAATAATTTTTGGGGGTGTGTCATCATCATTTAATCCGACTTATCTTTACCTATTTTCTAAAAAATGTTGAAACTCGTGATGTTAGAACTGTCTTTCTGTAGAGTTAGTACTGGAAGAATTCTTTGTTTAAAGAATATAAGGTCGTCTATGCCTGGCTCTTTAATAAGCTAGTAGAAGAGAAGAGGTGCGAGGGATGTATCAAGAATTACAAAGTAAAGTGACAGAAGAAAAACCAAGCTATAGCCGAGAGGAAATCCAGTGGTTACTGGAACATTTAGGAGATTCTTCTCCAGAAATTCGCGATGATCTTGTTTTTATAAGCTTAGCTAGAGGAATTCAAGAAGAACTATTTACACAGGAACAATTTCAGTTTATTGCTGCTAGGATTGTTTCTGATGGTGGTCTAGATAAAGAGATCGGTAAGCAAGGAGCTTCAACGCTTGAACGCTCTTTTAGGGCACTGATTTATGCAAATCTCTTATCAGCTGATGGTAATGAACACTCTATTTTTTATCAACTGTTACAAACTGATATCAGAAATACGATGCTAGATCAAGGTTTGCATTATCTTGAAAAAGAAGAGGATACGACAGGTTTTTCAAGCCAGTATGGTTGGGTACATGCTTTTGCGCATGGGGCTGATCTTTTGACTGAAGTTGTTTGTCATCCAGACTTTTCTGCAAGTCAAATGTATGAGGTGCTTGAGATTCTTGGTTGTATGTTTAAAAAAATTTCAATCCGTTTTACAGATGATGAGGATTGGCGTCTAGCGAGAGTGGTTTATGAACCTATATTACAAGGAAAGTTGGAGCAAGAGCAAGTAGTTTCATGGATGAAGTCACTTGATTTCCCGATAGAAGAGACAGAAGATTTTTATAGATTTTCCAATTTCAGATCATGTCTCTTAGAAGTCTATGTCCAACTTGACCAGAAAAATAGTTTACAAGATGACTTGAAAGAAACTATTCAATCTTTTCAATACTAAATGTGACACAGTGAATGTAAACTCTCCAAAAATTTCAAGTTACTGTTCACGAAACAGATAAATTATTGATGATCAAAGAGTCTTGTTCCTCGTTTAAAAGAACAGGACTCTTTCTTTGAATATAAAATAGCACTCCTATTTTACTACTGGGAGTGCTATTGATTTTAACTCAACTCAGCCACAATGGCCTTGATTTGGTCTGCTGTGTGTACACCTGCTACTTGTTTGACAACTTGCCCATCTTTTTTAAAGAGCAAGGTTGGAATGGACATAATGCCGAAAGCACGCGCCGTTTCTGGATTTTCGTCCACATCCATTTTCAGGATTTTTAATTCATCTTCTGAAAGTTCTTGGGATAATTTTTCTAGGATAGGGGCTTGCATGCGACATGGACCACACCAGGTCGCCCAAAAGTCTACCAAGACCAATCCTTCTTTTGTTTCTGCTTCAAATGTTGCGTCTGTAATTGCTTTTACCATTTTCTTTCTCCTTTAGTTTTTTTGTATTGATCGAGGTCTTGCTTCATCAAATAGAAGAAGACATCTCCGTAAGTTCCGTGGTAATCGAGTTCGTGCCCATTATAAGTCAATTTTTTTGAACTGGATAGTAATCCGCCACACCAATCAAGCAGGTCTGTTGGGAGCGTTCAAACTCTTCATAAGAATCAAAATGCATAACTCTTTCTTGTTTTGCACTATCTAGATATGTAATTTCAATCATATCAGTAACCTCTATTTCTTAAGATACACTCATTGTAACTCTGTTTATTACATCTGTCAAATAAAACGATTTGCTCCAAATGATGAACCTTATCCGAAAAAAGGCAATAAAAAAGAGGCTGGGCCAAAAGTCCTAGCCTCTCAATTGTCTTTGGATTGTCGAGCAAGACACAGTGGTTGAGTGGGTCTACTACGCTGATTTCATCAGCTTTTACAGCCCTACTCAACTGTGCGGAGTGGGACGACGAAATCGAATTCTAACGAATGACCGATTTCTGTCCCACTCTCTCCATTCTTGCTGGATAAAACGGTTCTAGACAAGGCGCCGAGCCGAAGATAATATTGAAATTCTAGTGAAAAAGAAAAGCACCCTGAATCCAGAGAGCTGATTTGAGCTCGGGCTAAACTCCTAGTGAAAATAAAAAATCTCCCCGAAGGGAGATGAATCTGGTTTATTTTACCTTACGATGCTAGGAACCGAAGCCGAAGATAATACTGAAATTCTAGTAAAAAAAGAAAAGCTACTCTACAATAGAGTAACTTAACTTTTTTGTATTCAATCGAACACGGCCTAAGCACTTGGCAAAAAAGATAAAATTTCCTAGAAACTGAGGTTTCTTCGTCAATTTTCCTATTTTTGCTTTGTGCTTTTGACGGCCTTTGTATCTTGAATTAACGACGAAGTCCAAGAGAGTTGATTAACTCACGGTAACGGTTAACGTCGTTCTTACGAAGGTAAGCCAACAAGTTACGACGGCGACCGATTTTCTTCATCAAACCACGGTAAGTAGCGTGGTCTTTTTTGTGTTGTTTGATGTGGTCGTTCAAGTGGTTGATTTCCCAAGTAAGGACAGCAACTTGAACTTCTACTGAACCAGTGTCACCTTCGTGACGTGCATATTGTGCAATGATTTCATTTTTTTTCTCTTTTGAGATTGCCATGATAAGCTCCTTTTCTTTATGCTCTATCCGAGTGGCAGGTCTGGCATAGCCTGCTACCAAGAAAGAGTTAGTTGTCTATTCGACCTATTCATTCTACTCAAGATTTCATCTTTCTGTCAAACACTTATGCTCCCTTCAAAAAAACAGAAAAACGCTTTTTTTGAATCATTTATTCTATAAGCCCTTTAACAGAAAAAAAGACAAGAATCTTTTTCAGATCATTGTCTTAGAATAGAGACAAATTTTTTTACATAAAAAGTTAGATAATTACCCGAAAATGACTTTTATTTTTAGCCATTTAAGAAGATCAAAACTTTCCGCTGTGAGAAAAATGCCTGAAACATAATTGTTTCAGGCATTCGAATATTGAGACCTTAGGCTCAATAATTAGTCATGGAACTTTGAAGAAGTTCGCTGACGTCCGTACTCACCTAAGGAAAGTTTTTTTCAGAAGACTTTATCTTCAATCTGAGACAATTATCTTTTCAGATCATTGTCTTATTTACATTGTAATTGTTAGTCAGCTTTCCGTTTACCACTTAACAGCATCGCTGCACCAACAAGAGCTAACAGTGCACTTGCTCCAAACAAGCCATAAGAAGTAGCTTCACCAGTTGATGGAAGAATTTTTCTCTTTCCTTCTGTTGGTGTAGTTGGAGTTCCTGGTTTCTCCGATGTGCTTGGTGTGGTGGTCGATGGAGTCGTAGATGCTGGTGGAGGTGTAGTCGTAGACGGTGGCGGGGTTGTCGGTGGTGTATGACGGTTGGTTACCGTAAAACCATCGATAGTTGCTGTATACCCTGCTACTGGATCCTCTGTAATCGTGTAGACAATCTTCTTGCCTTCCTTGTATACTGGTAGATCCGTAAAGCTTGCCTGCCAATTGTCAGTAGCGGTGATTTCTTTACGGCCACTTCTTGACCATCCGCAAGCAGACGAACTGTTACCTTATCTGGTCGAAGGCCATCTTTATTTTCCTTATCATCCCAGACTTTCTTGACAGCTACTTCTGTCACTTCTGGTGTACGGCTATTGGTAATATTCGTTCCTTCAACACTTGTTTCATACCCTGCAACAGGTTCTTCTGAAACTGTGTAGGCAATGAGATTACCAGTATCGTCAACAACATCAAGATTGTCGAACTGATAGAGCCAATTGCCTTCCGCATCTGGTTTCACTTCTTTAGAAGCTACTTTTACACCGTTCGCTAAAAGATTGATGGTGATGGCTGATGGGCGTTTACCATCATGATTGTCATTGTCATTCCAGGTTTTCTGACCAGAAATGCTAGTTTTTTCTTTTTTGTTGATGACTTCACGCGAAATCGCAAGGTCATTCCCAAAATCTTCTTTGCTGATCTTAATTGGCTCTTCTGAGAGGACGTATCCTGTCGGAGCTTGAATCTCTTGAACAGTATAAGCTTGCTTGATCAAGCCAGCAACGGTTCCTGTACCCTTCTCATCTGTGGTAATGGTTCCGACTTGCTCACCAGTGTCATCTGCTGTCACAGTAAAGACAGCACCTGCAAGTGCTTGACCATTTTCTCCTTTTTTATGGATGGTGAAGGAATATTTCTCACCATTGAAGGCTCCTTCAAAGAATTGGTATAGAATATCTGCTTCTTTATGTTGCTCTTTGACTTCTGTGGCAGTCATCGTCGCATTGTTTTTATATTCTGTATTGATGGCTGGGACCTTGTCCAAATAGACATCATAGCGAATGGTCATCCCTTGCTCAGGAGCTAGATCCCCGATATGAACAGTTAAAGAACGACCGTCCTCACTGACAACCGGAGAATAATGGCTGGTTACATTTGTGGTATCCCGCAAATGATAGGCACCATCTTCGTCACTGATCTTCCAAGTTCCTGTATGGATATTAACTGAATCTACCTTGATTTTACCATCTGTAAAGGCTAATTGGTCCTTAATATCAATATTATGGAGGGCAGTGTGACCTTGATTGATGTTCAAGGTATAAGTCAATTTCAATTTATCGCCTGAGTTTGTCCAGCCCCATTTGCTAAAGACCTCTGGAGTTGGAGGATACTCACCTGGATTGACTCCTTTATAATCAACCTTTCCACCTGAAATGACTGTTTTATCAACTGAAAGCGTAAAATCAAGTGTTGTATTTCCCTTAATCACGGAGTGGTCCACACGAGCAAAGAAACGCAACTTCCCTGTTACATTGGCCATTTTTTCAGGATAGTCTGTATAGGTCACCGTGATGACTTTTCGTTGATCATCTACTGTCGCAGTTGCAACTTTTTGGCCAGTTGGATCCAATAGGTCAATGGTATCTGTTTCAAAAACCTTAAAACCATCTCCAAGTTGGATGACTGTTTGATCGCCTGCTTTTACACGACCATTCGGTAAAACAAAGTTTGCTTCAACATTGAAACTTTCCCAAACACCGAGTGGTTCTGTTAAGTCACCGCCAGTCGCTTTAGAGATGTTCACAGAGCTTACAACATCATTGATCGTATCGGCATGTGCTTTAGTAACCCCATTGGGTTTAGCAAATCCTAAAGCTGCTAATAAAAAAACAAAGGCAACTGTTGTCACAACAGCATAGAGCCACTTTTTTTCATAAACGATTTTTTTCTCCTTTTTACGTTTAGTAGATAAGTCCAGCCAGTAACGAAGATGATGCCCTATTACAGATTTTTCACAAAACCTATCTTTTTCTCATTATAGTTGATTTGCTTTTGATAGTACAAGCAATTTTTATATTTTTTTGTCTGTAACGTTCATTTTTTTGACATCAAACAAAAAAACTAGCTCCCTGTATCCTCAGTTTGCTAGCTTTCCCTTTGTTTATAATGGGATTCCAAAGACCTCTAAAGAAGCCAATTCAGAGAGTTGGAGCCTACGCCACTGCCCCAATTTGAGAGCGGGATCTAGACTCAATGGCCCCATGGAAATCCGCTCGAGATCGGTGACTTCCTTGCCACAAGCTGCGACCATGCGCTTGACCTGGTGGAATTTTCCTTCAGCGATGCAAATCTGCACCAAGCAACTATCGGCTTCTCGATCAACTTCCAGAATTTCCAAATCAGCTGGCAGGGTAGTGAAATCCTTCAATTCTATTCCTTCTTTGAAGCGGACGACATCTTCCGGGGTCATGATTCCAGCCACTTGAGCACGGTAGACCTTGTCCACATGCTTCTTGGGCGATAGCATGGCATGAGCCAGCTTACCATTATTGGTCAAGAGGAGTAAGCCGTGGGTATCGATATCCAGCCGTCCGACAGGAAAGACTTCCTTGCGTCTGGCTGTATCATCTAGCAAATCTAAGACCGTTTGATGGTGGTCATCTTCCGTTGCTGAAATGACCCCCTTGGGTTTATTGAGCAGATAGTAAACAAACTCTTCATGGAATAAACTTTCTCCCAGATAGCTCACTTGGTCTTTATCTGGATCAATGTGAACCTTGGCAGATGTCTCCACCTTCCCATTGACTTGAATTTTTTTCTGCTTGAGGACTTGCTTGACTTCTGTTCGGCTTCCCACTCCACAGTCCACTAAATATTTATCTAGACGCATGCTTATCTCCTTCATTCTTCTTATCATTATACCATGAACTGGCCTAAGATTCTTTCCTTCCTAGTTTACAGCCCGTCTAGTCCATCAGCACCCCTCAATCAATTGGGAAACTTTCATTCTAGAAGGAATTATGATATGATGGTTTCTAGAAAAAAGGAGTGAATGAGAACATGTCTGCAATTGAAACCATTACAAAAGCTGCCCATCTAATTGATATGAATGATATTATCCGCGAAGGCCATCCGACTTTAAGAGCTATCGCAGAAGAGGTCACTTTCCCACTGTCAGATCAAGAGATCATTCTTGGGGAAAAAATGATGCAGTTCTTACACCATTCACAGGATCCTGTCATGGCGGAAAAATTGGGTCTTCGAGGAGGAGTTGGACTCGCAGCTCCTCAATTAGATATTTCTAAACGCATCATTGCTGTCCTCGTCCCAAACCCAGAGGATGAAGAAGGAAATCCTCCAAAAGAAGCATACTCCATCCAAGAAGTCATGTACAATCCTAAAATTGTCTCCCACTCAGTCCAAGATGCGGCTCTCGGAGACGGAGAAGGTTGTCTCTCTGTAGACCGTAATGTTCCCGGTTATGTGGTCCGCCACGCGCGCGTGACGGTGGACTACTTTGACAAAACAGGAGAAAAACACCGCATCAAACTCAAAGGCTACAACTCCATCGTCGTTCAACATGAGATTGACCACATCAATGGCGTTATGTTCTACGATCGGATTAATCCAAAAGATCCTTTTGCTGTTAAAGAGGGTATGCTCATTTTAGAATAAAAAAAAAGACCGATGGGTCTTTTTTTATTAGGGTGTGACAGAAAAAGTTGTTGGAATCTCAATCCCATTTTGTAAGAGGGCATCATGATAGAGTTTATAATAAAGATGGTAAATGGCCACTTGGCTCCCCGACTGGACCATCATAGCGACGCGGAAGGAATAGCGACCCGTTCCCTTTTCGATTTGAGGTCCTAAAATCGTTGGACCATCTAAGATTTCTGGATGTTTCTGTGCCTGTTCATCGTTGACTTGCTGGAATATTTGATAAATCTTATCGAGATCAGTTTGAGCAGAAATCGGCATATCAATTAAGACGCGCTGGTTGCCCCGAGAGAGATTGCTGACAACCATAATATTGCGATTGGGGATAAAATGCAAGGTCCCATCTGCATCTCTCACCTGGGTTGTCCGAATGCCGACACTCGACACTGTCCCAGCGATGGTAATCGGACCATTAGTCACTCGAACAGTATCTCCAACATCCAATTGGCGCTCAAGGAGAATAAAGAAACCATTGACCAAATCCGATAAGAAGCCTTGAGCTCCCATCCCAATGGCAACTCCTGCAATTCCCGCTCCAGCTAAGAGACTAGAAACAGGTAAGCCGAGGATGGAAAGAATCCAGTAGATCAAAATAAAATAGAGGCAGTAATTCAACAGACTCTCTACCAAGCGCAAGATAGTATTCTTACGCGCTTCATCTTGGCCCACATAATTCAATGACGGTTTTAAAATCCGTTTCACCAAGCTACGAAGTAGTTTTTTTGCAAGCAAAAATAAGATAAATAAAATAGCTAAGGAAATCAATTTCGAAACCAATTCATCCATGATTTTGGTCCAATCAAACTGACTGACATAGCGAGAAAAAATATTCTTCATACCTTCTATCAATCTCCTTCTCTCTTTTTCTAATGGTTTGATTATATCAGATTTTAGGCTATAGAACCAGCACCCTTATTTAAATAACCATTGATTTTGCGCCCTTTCTATCGTATAATGGACGATAAACTTTCGAAAAAGGAGGTCCTTATGGTTAAACGGCTCATTCAAACTTGGAACAAAACCAACCTTATGAAGCGGATTGCAATTGGAATCTTCGTTGGGGCTCTCTTAGCTCTGCTTCTTCCTCAAGCATCTGCAATTGGTCTATTAGGGGAAATCTTTGTAGGAGGCTTGCGGGCAATTGCTCCTCTTTTAGTCTTCGCACTTGTCGCTAACGCCCTCTCCCAGCACCAAAAGGGAACCCAAACCAATATGAAATCGGTCATCAGCCTCTATCTTTTGGGAACTTTTGCGGCAGCCCTGGTAGCGGTCCTGGTTAAGTACGTCTTTCCTATTACCATTTCTTTAACGGGAACTAGTGCTGATGGAACTTCTCCCGATGGACTAGGGGAAGTCATCAGCAACCTTCTCTTAAAAATTGTGGACAATCCCCTCAATGCCCTTATCCAGGCTAATTATATCGGGATTTTATCCTGGGCCGTAGTCTTTGGTGTTGCTATGAGAGAAGCTAGCGAGCACAGCAAGGATCTCCTGCAAACCCTAGCAGATATTACTTCCAAGATCGTCGAATGGATTATTAACCTAGCTCCATTTGGAATTCTAGGCTTGGTCTATACAACGATTGCTGGACAAGGCTTTGATGGACTCAAGAGCTATGGGCTCCTCTGACTTCTCTTAGTTGGCACCATGTCCTTCGTTGCTCTCGTCATCAACAGACGTCCTCTTTACAGCTATTTCTGAAATGAAAGATTGGCCCCAAAGAAAAACGCTATTAATTCAGAAAAACCAGATCACACGATCTGGTCTTTTTCTTTTTTCATAAAGTAGCTTTTGCTTTCCCTAAACATCGGAGGCGAAAGAGCGAATAAAGCAATTAGATGATATTTACGTTTTCAGAAGTTTCCATGAAAATTCCCCAGCAATCCCCAACTAGTCACTCAAAGAGAAACGGTTGGTCATCAAGTTGCTTGCATCTAATAAGACCTTATCCAACA
>BNJU01001579.1_pt1 | contig 16686 bp, 25 predicted proteins | sample 8539281 | NCBI WGS metagenome assembly BNJU01 (sample SAMD00202456, study PRJDB9452) | human saliva metagenome | isolation source: human saliva | place: Japan
TTTTATAAAGAATGGACAACCTAAGGAGGCAGGTTACTTACATTACTGCGTCTGGACTACCAACCAGAACTGTGTTTTTTTATCTTTATTTATATTTATTCATTTTTTTAATATTTTTTTATTCAATTATTTCCAAAACATCTTTTTAACTCTCGTCTTATCTTTTTTTAGGTTGTTCTTCATCCCTATAGCCCAAAACTTACCATCACAGAAACTCCATACACATTCAAGTCAAGAAGGCCCATATCTGACAAATATTTTTTTCCAATTGCTCTTTATTAAATCCTTCAATCGCACAACTGTCAATTCCTAAATAAGCCGCAACTGTCATCATATTTCCAAGTGCAATGTAAGTTTGTTTTGAAGCCCAGTCAAAAAGTGTTCTTTCATTTTTCCAATAATTTTTAAATGTTCTTTCTGAAATTTCGTAAATTTATCTTTTCACCGCTTCAAATGCTTCATCAGAAACTTTCTTCAAGTTTTTTTCCAATTATCTCTAAAATATTCACTATCTCCAGTAACATCTTTTTCTTGCCAAAATTATCACAATTTCAGTTGCTCCATTCAAGCTATTCAAAAGCTCCCCAAGCAAATTGTCTAAAAATCATTTCTCATTTCTTCATTTCTTAAAAGTAAAAAAATTTCCAAGGCTCCATACCAAATGAACTTGGTGACAATCTCGCACTTTTCCAAAATTGTCTTCAAATCTTCATCAGACACTCTTTTTTTCCGTACTAAATTTTTTTACAAGCATATCTTTTTATTAAACACTTCCAATATTTCTTCATTTTTTTGTCATTTTCAATCACTTCTTTCTGTTATTTTTTTATTTTTTTAATTCTATATTTATCTTAAAAAAATTTTTATTGATTTTTTTATCTTCTCCATCACATCTTCATCAAATTTCCCAGCTCTAAGCATTTCAATCTCAAATTTATACGGCGGAACTTTTTTAGCCTTCTTATCATCGCTCAAAGCCACATAAGGTGTTTCCAAAATCTTAGGCAAATGAGAAAATTTCTCAAAATGTGCAATTTTATTCAACACTTCAAATCCAATATATCCAAAACCAATATTTTCATGTCTGTCTTTATGTGCCCCAACAGGATTTTTACTATCGTTCAAGTGAATTACAGAAATTCTGTCAATTCCAACAATCTTGTCAAACTGCTCAATAACTCCTTCAAAATCATTCACAATATCATACCCAGCATCATGAACATGGCAAGTATCAAAACAAACACTAAGTTTATCTTTCAATTTCACACCATCAATAATTTTTGCAATTTCCTCAAAACTTCTCCCAATTTCCGTACCTTTCCCAGCCATCGTCTCAAGTGCCACAGTTGTTTTCTGATCTTTCGTCAAAACTTCATTCAATCCTTCAATAATTTTATTAATTCCAACTTCTGCACCTTCTCCAACATGAGCTCCAGGATGAAGCACTATTCTAGGTGCACCTATTGCATCTGTTCTTTCTATTTCCGTTCTCAAAAACTGCACTGCAATCTCAAAAGTTTCAGGCTTTACTGTATTTCCAAGATTTATAATATACGGAGCGTGAACAACAATGTCATTTATATCAATATCATTTTCTCCCATAAGTTTAAGCCCAGCTTCAATATTCAATTCTTCAATTGGCTTTCTTCGAGTATTTTGCGGTGCTCCAGTATAAATCATAAAAGTATTTGACCCATAAGAAATGGCTTCTTTCACAGAACCTAGAAACATATCTTTCCCGCTCATTCCCACATGTGATCCAATTTTAAAAATTTCTTTTTTTGACATTTTATATTTTTTTACCTCTCTATATTTTATATTTACTCTAGTTAGTTACAATTTATAACTATCTTATCAATTATATCAATCATATTGTTTATAATTTTATAAAATTAATAATTCAAATAGTTCACTTTTTTTCATTCCAAAAATTTTTTTGACTATTTATTTTTTTCTAAATATTTTTTTCCATATTATAATTATATTTTTTTCTAAATCTATTTAATTCTTATAGATTATCTTCCTAATTCCTTTATTAAGTCTTTTGCAATTTCATCATCTGGAACATATTTTGTTGTAAACTTAGGCTCTCTTTCCGCCGTTTTAAAAAATCTTTGTAAAACATCTTTTGCAATATTGTCGTATATTTTTATATCCAGTTTCTCCGACAATTCCTTTTGCAATTCAAGATAAGACGGCATATCGTCCCCATAAGCATCTTCAAAATCTTCTCGCCCTTCTGGTTCTGCTTTTTTTCCACTTCCTTTTCCAGCATTTCAAAATTTTCCAAATATTCCCTATTCGCATAATTCCACCAAAAATTAGCACAATTTAAAAGCAGTTCAAACCATTCTACCAAATTCTCAGCGATTCTCCCGCACTCAAGCGGAAAATCAAAACAGACAAATCCAATACTGCCATCTTCCAGCAAAACATAAACCCCAGCTCCACCATCTTCGGCAAAAACCTTTCCATCAATATTAAATTCATAATCTGGATATTCATCTTTCACCGATGACAATTCTTTAAAATCCAATGCAAACAATGCTTCTGTTTTTTTCTCAAATCTTCATTTTCTAAAAACCATTTTAAACAATTCAGCTTGAGTATATTTTTTTGATTTTTTTGTTAATTTTTTTGTATTATCAAACATAAAATTCTCCATTCTACAGATTTTCCAGTTTCTCTCTCATTTTATACAAAAAAATATCCCTGTTGCCACACTTACATTCAACGACTCAATATTCCCATAAATTGAATAATTGCCTTTATATCTGAATTTTTCTATCAAATATTCAGACACTCCGCCACCTTCATGTCCAAAAAAAATAAACGCATTATTTTTCCCGTAATTCAATTTTTTTCATAAGAAATCGAATCTTCATGTAAAAGCTGTCGCTATTTTCAAGTAATTTTTTTATCATTCAAAAATTTTACGATATTTTCAGGTGTTTCGTAAATTATATTTAATTTAAAAATTCCACTCATTGTGGCACGTACTGTTTTAGGATTGTAAACATCTACAGATCCTTTTGTCAAAATTAAATTTTGAAAATTCGCAGCAATCATCGTTCTAATAATTGTTCCAGCATTTCCTGGATCTTGAACATCATCTAAAAATTACCACATCGCCTTTTACATCCTCAATCGTATTCAAATTTTTTTAGAATACAAAAACATTATCCCTTGACTATTTTTCCTGTGTTGAAACCCTCATCAAACAGATTATCCTTTAAAATTGTCAAATTATCGTGCTCAGAAATCCCATATCTTTCATCAAAATATTCAAACTTCGATTCCTTTACAATAATTTTTATTAAAATTAATATTCTCATTTAAAAAAACTTTTTCCCTTCAGCCTTAAAAAAATGCTGTTTTTCATCACGATACTTCTTTTTATCCAGCTTTTTTTAGCAATTTATAAAATTTGTTATCTGAACTCGCTATTACATCTCTCATTTTCTATTTTTTTCACTTTCTATTTTCTAAACTTAAAAAAATAATATTTTTTTATTAATATACTCAAACATATTCAAAATTGAACTATTAAAAAAATCATATAAATTTTAGGATTTAAGTAAAATAGCCCTAACTTTTTGAGTTTTGGTTTTAAATCTATTTTTATTATAACAAGGGGTCAAGACCCCTTGCTAAAATAACTATTTAGTTTACTTATATCCTAGTTTGATTTTAAATAATTCAAAGTATAATCAAAAATTATTTTTTTAAATTCTTTATAAATTTTATTTTTATCTCTTATTGTAACTCCATCACTTGTCTCAATTATCTTAAAACTTTCTGGGTCTGCACCTTTAATTTCCCGATCTTCAATATACACTTTATTCTTATCTTTTGCATAACCAAACATTAACTGTACAAATGATGAAGTATCAGCCCCTTCTACTTTGGCAAAAAAACTTTATTTGGATTTAATTCATCTAATCTAAATGCGTCAAAATAATAAACTCCCATTTTTTTATCTTGAAAATAACCCGCAGACTCAGATTCATACGAATTATCAGCATTAGAATATTTAAAAAGAATTTGTATCAAAATTTAAAGGAACTATTTCATATACTTCTTTACCAGCTTTTATTTTTTTAACACATAAACTTTATCTTTAGTTTTTTTAAGAAATAAATAATATCTTCATTATTTTTTTAAAGTCACGGCTCACAAATTCAAATCCATCTGGATTTATACCTTTTCATTTTATTTCCATAATAATAAACATTGTTTTTTTATCTCTTGAAAATTCATCATTCAAAAACCTCAAAACTATTTCTATCTGCACCTGCTATTTTTTTCAAGTCCATTTTTATACAATTCATTTTCATAATACACGTTATTTTTTTATCACGAAAAATAATTTCCCGAATAACTAAACGTTTCAAAAAGTTTTAGAATCTACTTTTAGGATTTTTTTACAACAGCTGTTTTTTTACACTTTTTTTAGCTCACCAGTTTCTTCATCAAATACTGCAATAAGTTTATATATATTTTTATTATCATTTAAAAAAATTGACTGGTAAATTTGGTCTGTTAACAAGTCTTGTAACTTTAAATCCAGCTGAACTTATATCATTTAATTTTCTTCCTGCATAATAAACATTTTTTTCTTGTCATACGAAAAAGCCATTTTTCTTCTCCAATAGCAAAACTGTTTTTTTATCCACATCCTGCAACTGCACAACATTGTATCCTGCGTAATAAACATTATTTCTATCTTTAGAATAATCACTATTTTTCCATTACTTCAAAAAGTATCTTTATCAGCATTTTTTTATTATTTTTAAGATAACCAGCTTCCTTATACGGTGTCATCACATATACATTTTTTTATCATCTTTTCCATAAACAACCATACTTGGACTGCTTTAAATAATTTTCTATTATTTCAAATTTATCAGGATTTTTTTATATTCACTTTTTTTCTCCCAAATAGTAGACTTCATTTCCATTTTTAATCAAATTACTATCCAAAACTTTAAAATCTTTTTTTCATTTATTTTTCCCAAGATTTTTTTAACATCTCCAAAGTAATAATACAGGTTATTTCTTATCTCTAGCATAATTTGTTTCAGGAATTCTTCTAAAAAGTTTGAGGATCTGCATCTTTTATAATGTCTACTGCAGCATACACATTTTTATCATCCTTTGAATACATTCCATCCTCAATTATTTTTAAATGTTTTTTTGGATTCGCACCTTTTAATTTTTTTCTCCTGAATAATAGACCGCATTTTTTTGTCTTTTTGCATAACTATGGTCTCCTTCCAGAACTACAAAATGAATTTACATCTGCATTTGAAATTTTTGTCTGAATCATAATACATTTTTTTATCATCTTTTGAATAATATTCATTCAAAACTTTTTATTGTTTTTTTGGATTTGCTCCATTTATTTTGTGAATCCATTCATTAATTGGTCTGTAAACATTATTTTTTTATCTTTTTGAATAATAATTTGGCAGCACTTCAAAAGTTTTACTGTCCACATCTTCAAACGATTTATTTCCTGAAAAAAATAAACACTTTTATCTATCCTTTTGCATATTTATCATTCAATATTTTTAAACGTTCCTAAATCCACATTTTCAACTTTAAATTCTGAATCATCTTCTTCACTGTATTTGTAATAAACTGCATTATCCTTTTTCACATATTCTGCCATTCCCTAAATTAGCTAAAATAAATACTCCAACAATAATTTTAAAAAAATTTACTTTTTCATAAAAAAATCCCTCCAAATCCTTTTTTTAAATAATTTATTCAACAGACCTATTTGATAACTTAATTTTTTTATTTCACGAGAGGGCAAAAACCCTTGCTTCAGAACATTTGTTTTATTAAATTCTAAGTTTTACAAACAAAGTCTAAATAAACGCTTAAAAAAACATTTAAAACCCTTCAAAAATTGAATTAGATAATTAAAAAAAGAATTTTTAGCAGGATAATTATGATTTTTCTAAATTCTTTTTTAAAAGCAGTTTTACTAAAAATATAAATAAAATAATTTTTTTACTTGTCACTCACAATCATTTTTATAAACTCTATTTTTTTATCCTTAACTACAACTCCCTCATCTTCCAGTACGACAGTAAAACTTGACACATCCACCCCTTTAAATTCCTTATATTTACAATAAACTCTATTCTTATCTTTGGAATATCCCATATCCAAATGCTTTTAAATGTTGGAATATCAGCCCCTTCTAGTTTAATAAAGGCATTCTGCACATCCTTTGCTTCTGAATTTAATAATTTTCCATAATCAAGATAATAAATCCCATTTTTTTATCTTTAAAATAATTACTCGTATCTTTATTTCGCTATATCAAATGAAGCACTGTCAAAAATTTAAAGGTACTATCTCATAATCTCCTGTCCCAGTTTCATCTTTCCAAAAAAATATACACCATTTTTTATTTTTTTACAATATCTGAACCGACAAATTTAAATCCTTCTGAACTAATATTCTCAATTTGTTTTCCAAGATAATAGACTCTTTTTATTATCCTTTGCAAAAAAATTATCCATTTCGACAAAAGCTGTTCCTATCACTACCTTCGACCTTTTCTCAGTTCCTTCTTATTCATATCATAATAAAAAAACGTTGTTCTTATCTCTGTAATAACTCCCCGTGTATTCCTTAACAAGTTCAAAGCTCGGAGCATCGACTTTCACATTTGTTACATTAGACAATTTTATATTTTTTTCAAATTATATCTTTCATCATCAAATCCATAAGTAAATTTATACAAATTCCTGCTGTCTGTCAAAAAAAGCAATTTTTCAGAATCTCCAGAATTAACAGTTAAATCAATAATTTTAAATCCTTGTGGACTTATTCTGTCTAACTTTTTTTCCATAAAAAAATAAACACTGTTCTTATCATGCGAAAAAGCCATTTTTCTCCAATAGTAAAACTGTCTTTATCTACATTTTTCATTTGTACAACATCAGAATGCGTAAAATAAATATTGTTTTTTTATCTTTTGTATACATACTGTTTTTCATTACTTCAAAAGAATTTACATCTGCATTTTTTTATTATTTTACTTGAATAAGTTTCATCAAATTTTGAAATTGCATATACATTTTTATCATCTTTTCCATAAATAAAATTTGGAAAGTTATAATATTTACTCAAAATTATTTTCAAAAGTTTCTGGACTTTTTTATATTCAATTTTTTTCCCTTCTGCAAAAATTCTATTTCTATTTTTTTACCACGTCAATTCCATCAGAATATAAAATTTTTAAGAGTTTTATTGTCAATTTTATCAATTTTTACTTCCCGATAATAAAGATTATTTTTTTATCCTTTGAATAATACGTTGTTTTAGGAAGCCTTTCAAAAGTTTTTTTGAATCTGCCTCTTTTTATTTTGCGTCCTCCAATAAAGACACTATTTTTTTATCTTTTGAATACATCTGAACAAGATCACTAGGCTCTAAAATAACTTCAAAAGATTTTGCATCAGCTCCTTTTATTTTTTCACCAAGAAAGTAAACATTATTTTTATCTTTTCCATAAGCTACGTTTCCCTCTATGGCTTCAAAAAGTAGCTACATCGACATTTTTCCATCTTTTTGTCCAAAAATTCAAAAATACATTTTTATCATCCTTCAAATAAACCTGATTTAATATTTTTTTATCGTATCAGGATTCGCATCCTTTATTTTATCAGAGCCACTGTACACATTATTCTTGTCTTTTGCGTAATAATCAGGCATTATTATCTGAAATGTACTTTTATCAACATCGTATATCGGTGTTCCAGCATAATAAATATTATACCTGTCCTTTGAATAACTTTCATCAATTGCTTCAAAACTGTCTAAATCCTGAACATATTCAACTTCAAAAAAAACTTCCTCCAATATACAGTTTTACCATTATTTCTAAAAATACAAAAGTTTATCCTTATTTTTTTGTAAAGTTTGAAAATCCTTTCGGATTTATCTCCATTTTTTTCATCATAATTATAAATATTTTTTTATCTTTCCCATTGACTTCCCCAATTACCTGAAAAAGTCTTAACATCAGCATCTTCTAGCTTCTTGTCAATACAAAAAAACATTTTTTTACTATCTTTCCCATAAATATCATTTAATTTCCACAAATGTCTTAAAAATCTGCGTCTTCCACTTTTTCTTTCATCAGTCTGCGATATTTTATCCATATAGTAAACAGCATCATCTTTTTTTATATACTCAGCCATTCCCAAATTTGCCAAAAGAAAGACAAGCACAACAATTTTTAGAAAACTTATTTACCATAAATTTCCTCCAGAATAAAAAAATTTTACTTCTTCTATTTTTAATTTAACTGGCAATTTTTTTCCCCACCTAAAATATGATAATGAATATGTAAAACTTCCTGTCCGCCATTTTTCTCCAATATTAGTTATAACTCTATAACCATCTTTATCTATCCCTAAAATTCTTGCCACTTTTGCCACAGTCAACTGCAGTTTTTCCAAGTAACAAAGCATCTTCTTCAGTTGCCGCATCCAAACTTTTTGATTTCCTTTTTGGAATTACAAGCACGTGAACTTTCGCCGCTGGATTTATATCATGAAAAAGCCAAAAACTCATCATCTTCATATACAATATTTGCAGGTATTTCCTTATCTATTATTTTTTTAAAAACTGTTGACATAAAAATCACTTCCCTTTTTTATTTTTCTTATTATTTTTTAATTTTAGCAAGGAATCTTAACCCCTTGCCATTTTTTTAAAAAAAGTTACTGCTATTTTTTTAACATTTACTAATTACTGTTCAATTTTCCCAACTCTTCTAGCATGTCTGCCACCTTCAAATTCGGTATTTATAAAAGTTTCAACACAGGCCAATCCCAAGTCTTCTCCCAAAACTCTAGCTCCCAAAGCGATTATATTTGCATCATTATGAAGTCTTGAAAGTCTTGCCGTATATTCATTGTGACAAAGAGCGGCACGAATTCCATTTATTTTATTTGCAGCAATAGAAATTCCAATTCCAGTTCCACAAATTAAAATCCCAAAATTCGCCTCTTTATTTATAATTTTTTTACTAACTTCCTTCGCAATATCAGGATAATCAACTGAATCCAAAGTATCAGTTCCTACATTTATAATTTCATGCCCTTTACTTCTAAGCGCCTGCATAATTTTATTTTTAAATTCTACACCCGCATGATCATTTCCAATTACTATTTTTCATTTGTAAAGCCTCTCTTCTTTATTTTTTTATAATAATTTTTAAATTTTTATTTTTCTTAATCTTTTAAAATATTTGTCCTACAAATTTTAAATATATATTTAAATTTTCCCTTTTAAACAATGAATTTTTGTAATTATACAAATATTTTTATTCAATTATTTAGTAATTTTTCTCCAGCAATTCATTTGAAATTCTCTTTAATTTCCCATTTTCATCCACAAAAAAACATTCACAGTTTCAGCCTTTTGCCTTTAAAAACTCCATCTAAATTATACATTTCATAAGAAAATCTAATTTTAATATTATTTATTTCCTCAATTTTTACAAAAATCTCAATTTCCTCATCATACTTTTGCCGAATTAACATATTCAATATTCAGTGTCTTTACTGGCAAAAATAAATCCCATATCCTCCATATTTTTTTATATGGAAAAAAACATCCCTAAAATACTCAGTTCGTGCCATTTCCATCCATTTTCAGATAATTTGAATGGTACACAACTCCCATTTTATCAGTATCATAATAGTAAACTCTAAGTTTAAAAGCTCTTTTTCCTTAAGTTGCAAGTTTTCATAAATTCACTCCTTGATTATTATAAAATCTAGTGTTATTTTTATCTGAAATAATTTTTCCAAACTTACATTTCCTTAACTTCAATTTTTTTATACTTTTTTTATCTTTTTTTCCCAATTGATGACATAAGAACTCTAAGTGCTGTAATAATTCTTCCATTTTTTTACCAATAACTTTTCCCATATCCTCCTTTGTCACATTAATTGTAATATCTACAAACTTCCCTTTTTTTCATTACTTTCAATCGTATAACTTTCAGTCGAATCCAATAAATTCTCAATCCAAAAATCTACAGTTTCAAAATACTTGCTCATTTATTTTTTTCCTCCATTTTTATCCAAAAATTTATATTTTCTTACGGTTATTATACCATATTTTTCAATATTCTTATCAAATTTTGTTTTTTAAATTGTAATATTTATTAATTTAATATTTTTCAAAATAATAAAGCAAAAAAATATAATTTTATTACAGTTGATTGGAGTATTTTTTTATGTTATAATATTTTTTGATTACTTAAATAAATCAAGGCTAATATGAACTTTAAAAGGAGTTACAGATAATGAATTTAGAAAATGATCTCGATGACAAAAATACGATAAATAATGAAGCAAATGCTGATAAAATCGCCTCTACTTTCCTTGGAAGCGCAGTTTGTGAAACAGTTTTACCATCGGTTCCACTTCAGCCATTAGAAACCATTGAAAAAAGCATACAAAAAAAATACCGTTCAGCACTTTGGACACCATTTGTGCGAGCTTTAAAGGAATTTGAGATGGTAAAGGATGGAGATAGAATTGCAGTGGCTATTTCTGGCGGGAAAGACAGCCTCTTGCTTTCAAAGCTGTTTCAAGAATTGAAAAGAGCCAGCAGGACTAACTTTGAAGTGGTTTTTTTATTTCAATGAATCCAGGATTTAATCCTGCTAATTTAAATAATTTGAAAAAAAATCTAAAACATCTAAATATCCCTGTGAAATTTATGATGACAATATCTTTGAAATTGCCGAAAAAATCGCAAAAGACTATCCTTGCTATATGTGTGCCAAAATGCGTCGTGGCAGCCTTTATACAAAAGCAACTTCACTTGGCTGCAATAAACTTGCACTTGGACACCATTTTGATGACGTTATTGAAACAACTCTTATGAGCATGTTTTATATGGGAAAATTTGAAACTATGCTGCCAAAAATTAAAGTCCGATAATTTTTAATATAGAATTGATACGTCCCCTATTTTATGTTGAAGAAAAGGCAATCATAAAATGGGTGCGAAATAACGGAATCCTTCCGATGAACTGCGGCTGTACAGTCGCTGCCGAAAGGACTTCAAGCAAGCGCCGTGAAACAAAGGAATTAATTGCACAGCTTGTAAAAAATAATCCAGACATAAAAAAACGTATCATTCAGTCAACTCAAAATGTGAATTTGGAAAAAATATTAGGCTGGAAGGATTCAAATGGAAGATACTCGTATTTAGATAATTTTTTAAAAAAAGAAAGGTAAAAAGTAAAATTATGGAAAATAAAGAAAAAAATATAACAAGCTGGGAATACATCATTCAAACAAAAAGAATACATTGACTTTTATCATAAAGTCATCGAAGCTTACGATGGTTTAGGGAAATGTGAGAACACTTGATAACCAGAGCGGTCTGATAAAAATTCTTACAAATTCATATCTTTTTAGATGATATGGATAAAGCGATTGAAACGTTAAAAAACAAAAAAATATCGAAATGGAAGTACTAGAAAAAGAGAATGGCTTGGAGTGTTATAATTCCAAGCCTTTTTTTATAATAAAACTTATTTAAAAACTGAACTAAACCTATGACTGTTTTATACAAACCCTAAATCTATATTAAATTCTGAATAAATATAGTTTCCGAATAATTCTACTACATAAATCAAATGATTTTTAGCTTTCCAAAAATCCCAATAAAATCAATAAACTCCTGCACCGAAAATTCTTCAGTTCGTAGCAAGCCGTGTTTTTCCAACTTCTTCCAGTGCATTTTCCCACTACATCCTTTTGAGAAATCCCTAAATTTTGTCAAATTATTGGCAATGCTTTTTTTCTTTTTATTTGAAAAACGCTTCTCTCAAATATTTAAAATATTTTTTTCTTCTGAAATTTGACTTTCATATTTTTTTATTTTTTTCAAAAATTTTTTTATTCCTAAAAATGCTGAATCAACTTTTGGAACAGGATCAAATTTTTTTCTTTTTGGAACAGTAAATAAGTATTCTGTTTCAGCGTAAAATTGAACAGCATGAGTAAGCAGGCTCATATTTTTTTGCTGTGAGGCTGTGAGGCAAATCCGTTCTGCCACTTCCTTTTTGTACCATCAAATAAATTTCATCAATATTTTCACGATATTCAAGCAATTTGTTAATAATTGGCGAAGTTATGTAATATGGAATATTTGCTACAACTTTCACATCTTTTTATTTTTCAAAAAAATCTTTCAAATCTGCTTCCATAAAATCCTGATGAATCAACTTAAAATTTTCCTTTTTTTCAAATTTTTTTACTCAAAAACGGAATTAAATCATCATCTATTTCAAAAGCAGTCAAAAAAATTTAGAATTTTCAATTAATTTTTTTCTGTTAAAAAAATCCTAATCCTGGCCCAATTTCCAGAACTTCCGTTTCTTTGTCAATATTTGCCACATTTAAAAATTTCATCCGACAAATTGCTGTCATTTAAAAAAATTCTGCCCATACTTCTTTTTAGCCTTATGACTTTCATTTTCAAAAATTTTTTTATCTCTTTTCTTATATTTTTTTATTTTTTTCCCTTCAATTTTACTCCTTACTCAAATACTGATGGTTCAGCAACTCCTATATATTCCAAATTTCTATAATTTTCATTAAAATCAAGCCCATATCCAACAACAAATTCATTTGGAATTTCAAATCCAACATATTGCACATCAACTTCAACTTCTCTTCTTTCAGGCTTATCTAAAAGTGTGCAAAGTGATATTTTCTTAGGATTTCTGCTTCCCAAAATTTGCAATACTTTTTTTAACGTAAATCCTGAATCAATGATATCTTCAACTACCAGAACATTTTTCCCGCTAATCGTACTTCTCAAATCCTTTAAAATCTTAACTTCTCTAGAACTTTGAGTCCCTTCCCCATAACTGGAAGCCTCAATAAAGTCAATTTCAAGCGGCAATTTTATTTCCCTAATCAAATCAGCCATAAACACAATAGATCCCTTCAATAGCCCTATCACTATTAACGGCTCATTTTCATTTTTAAAATCTTCAGTAATCTTTACTCCCAGTTCCTTTACTTTTTTTCTGAAGTTCTTCCTTCGTAATCAACTGTCTTTTTTTATTCCAAATTCAAAATCTCTGTTCATGTTTTTCCTCCCTGTTATCTTTTATTTATTTATAAAAATTTAAAAAAATCTAATAAACACAGTATTTTTTTATGCTTGACTTTTCTTATCTCTCTTTGCTCCTGACAAAAAAATCTTGATTCTTTGTGATTAATAAAATATTACTGTTATTTAATATTACCACTTTTTATTTTTTTGCAATTATCTAATTTACATTTTTATAATTACTTATAAAATTCCATAACCTTTAGTCAATACAGTGGACTACTCCCACTTATAGAAGTCGGAGACTTCTTGCTATCTTTTTGTTAAATAAATATTATTACTGCTCAAATTTAATAATACCCTAAAAAAATTTAAAAATTTTTTTAATTCGTACTATTGACTTTTTTTAATTTTTTTGTGCTATAATATTAATGTCAAGAGAAAGTTAAACGATGTTTAACAATCTCATGGCTGTATAGGGAAATTTGTTTTTTTGAATAAAAGACCATTTTTATGAGATAGCCCAAAAAAACATTATTTATTTAATTTCCCTATATAAAAAGGGCTATCTCATAACTCAGAGTTAATCTATTTTGTAAGATTTATAAGTATAGTCCTTTTAATTAAATCTAATTCATTTAGATTTTTTTATTCCAAATTTTTTTATTAGATGTTGCTCGATCTCCTATTTAGATAAAAAAAATTAAAAATTCTTTTTTTATTATAATTCTTTTTTAATTTAAAAAGTAATACTCAAACAGCTGCTTTTTAATTTAAAAAAATCACCATTTGAGTATTGATTTATTTCTATTTGAATCACTATTTAACTTTTTTTCTACTAATTTTGCAAATTCAGCAGGGTTGTTTAATGCTAAGTCTGCTAAAAACTTTTTCTATCAAGTTCAATTCCAGCTTTTTTTAAGTCCGTTCATTAATCTTGAATAAGAAATTCCGTTTAATCTTGCAGCAGCGTTAATTCTGATAATCCACAATTCACGCATTTTTTTCTTTTTTTCAATTTTTCTATGTTCAGTTGCATAAGCCATAGCTTTTTTTAACTGCTTCATTAGCTTTTTTTATAATTTGTTTTTATAGCTCCTCTATAACCTTTTTGCTTCTTTTTAAAAACTTTTTTTATGTCTTTTTTTCTTCTAACTATTCCTGTTTTTTTACTCTTGGCATATTTTTTTCCTCCTTAATATTTTTAGCCGTTTTTCTGTTCTTTATTTATTTTTTTAGAACTAACTTCTGTCAATCTTTAATTTTTAATTTTTTTCAAATAAAAAAAGCCGTTTAATTACTGTTTTTAAACTGCTTTTTAATTTTTATCTTTAAATAAAAAAAGTTGCAAATTTTTGCTAAATCACTTTTTTTCAAAAAAATATTTTTTTAAAACAATTATTGGAATTATCTTCCTTCTTGTCCAGCCAATACTTTTTTTGATTTTTTTCTTTCAGCACCTTTTTGGAGCGATTACGTCTTGTCCTAGACGTTTCTTTTCTTTTTATGAGTCTTTTTAGTTAAGATATGGCTCTTTCCAGAGTGTCTTAAAGAAATTTTTTTCCACTTCCTGTAACTTTAACTCTTTTTTTGTTCCTTTATGTGTTTTCATTTTTTTGGCATTTTTCTTTCCTCCTAAATCACTTTTTCACTTTTTTTAAATTTTGCCTTTATTTTTTTAGGCGATAATAAAAATAAATTTTTTTGAATTTGCTCTTTTTCCGTATTTTTTTCTCAACTGTCGCAATTTCTTCAAAAATGACTTGCAAACTCATCCAATACTTTAATAGCAGATTCTGCATGTAATCTTTCTCTACCTGTAAGTCTTAGGCTTACTTTTTACCTTATGCTCTTTGGCTATAAATTTTTTTCAATTTGAGAAATCTTTGTATCCTTGTCATGTTCATCAATATGAGGTTTAATTCTAATCTCTTTAACGACAATATTTTTTTGTTTTTTTCTTATTTTCCTTGTCTTTCTTCGTTTTTCTCATACTTGAATTTTTCCATAGTCCATAATCTTACATACAGGCGGTGTTGCATTTGGTGAAATTTCAACTAAATCCAGTTCTTTTTTTCTGCCGCAAGTGCCAATGCATCTCGTGTAGACATTACTCCAAACTGCTCCCCATCATCACCAACAACTCTAATTTCTCTCACTCTAATTCGCTCATTCATTCGTGGCTCATCAGATCGGTTATTTCCTCTTATAAAAAAACACCTCCTAATTTTTTTACAATAAAAAAACAAGATATAAGAAACCTTGCTCAATAGTTATTATAAAAAAATTTTTACAATGAATAAAAAAAATAATTACATTATTGTAAAAAAATAAATAACTAATTACCTAACTCATCTTCAACAAATAGAATTAAAATATTCTATTTTTACTTAAAAATTAATTCAAAAATATAAATATAACTGATGGAAAGGTGAGAAACAATGTTTCTACTTCTAATTTAATTACTAAAGATAGTTTATCATATTTTATTATATTTTGCAAGGAAATTTTTGAATTTTTTACTCCATATTAATTTTTATTATGCCATTTTCTAGGTAAATCTATTAATATTTCTGGTTTTTACCAATCAATTCTTATAAAAATCTTCTATATTAATACCATTTTGTTCCAAATAATTTTCAAATTTCTCTTTGGTTTCTTCATTAAAATGTTTATAGTACAGCCAAAATGTATTTTCTGATACTACTTTTAATAAATTTTTATTAAAATGTTTATAGTACAGCCAAAATGTATTTTTTCGATACTACTTTTTAATAAATTTTATAATCAATTCATAATCAAACTCTACTTGTGCTTTTTCTAAAGCATTATAATAGTCATTTCTATTTTCATTTTTATTATTGTTATCGGATAACCATTTTTTCATCAGCTCCAAATTTATCAAAAGCCTTCCTGTCCGCCCATTTCCATCATTAAACGGATGTATTTTTCAAATTCTGCATGAAATTTAGCCACTTTTTCAACTATATTCTCTTTACTTTTTAAAAAAATTATCTATAAGTTCTTGCAGTTTTTCTTCCACCTGATAAAAATGGAGTTGTCTGAAATTTCGCTCCCTAATATTATATTATTTTTCCTGCTTAAATTTTCCCCTATTTTTAAAGTCATCATTCAGCACTAAAGCATGAAATTCACGTATAAGCCTAACCGACAATGACTCTTTTGTCTTTAAAACATCATTTAAAAAATCCAGTGCATATTCCTGCCCTTTTACTTCATTATGTTCTTTTTAACGATTTTCCCTTTATTGTTACCCCATATTGAAGAATTATATCCGTTTCACGTAAAAGTTAAAGTATTACCTTCTATAGTATTTGAATTATATATAAATTCTGTCTTCAAATAATTTGAAGTTTTTTCAAAATACCTTCATTTAATGGACGTCCCTTATCTAAAAATTCTTTAAAAATTTCAATCATTTTATTACCCCTTTCCTGCAAAATATTCTACAATATTAAGTATATCAAAGATTTTTAGAATACAATTAAAAGATTTTTTTATGGACAGAGCAAAAATTTGACTCCAAAACCTCCTCAATTCCCCTACC
>BNJU01000295.1_pt1 | contig 16679 bp, 19 predicted proteins | sample 8539281 | NCBI WGS metagenome assembly BNJU01 (sample SAMD00202456, study PRJDB9452) | human saliva metagenome | isolation source: human saliva | place: Japan
TTACGATTCGTCAATTTAGATCCTACTTCATTAATATAGTTTTGAAAATGCTCAGATTTCCGATGTGTTTCTAAGGCAGCTGTATCTGTATAAACCTCTACTACGTATGATTCAGATGGATTTCCTTTCACATGAGCTACATTCATAGATAATGTATTAGGTTCTTTCTCCATAGAGGGATATTAAATTTTTAACGCCTGCTGCATTATATGCACCTTGTAATTCAGTCGGTACTTGATAACGATATAAACCTACGATAGGTGCTGTGTCTACTTTTTCTTGTCTATCAAAGGTAAACGCAGCAAACGATGTGCTAACACCTAATACGGCTATAGCTGATGTTAGTAAAATACGTTTTATAAAGCGCTTATTCATTACTGACTCCTTTACATATATCTTGATAATTTTTCAGCCCACAAACCAATGCGTTTATAAGTTAAAAGTTCACATACTTTTGATGTAAAATGCCCAAAACGACGATAAAAGAAATTAAAGGTTAAATAGGCTGGTATGGTTCCGATAGTCTTAGGCATACGACGGAATATATTTCTTATGGAATATAGCTCTTGATATATCCAAAGATACCCTTCTTCTAATTCTTTTTTAGACATACCAAGTGGCGTTACAACTACGTGAGACGTATTGTATTTAGATAAATCATAATCAAAAATTCTATTCTGAGCTTCCATTCTCTTGTAGAATTCAGTCCCCGGATACGGTGTAACAATATGTGATGTAATAGTATCAATTTTCTGGCTAATAATCCAATCTAATGTATTTTTAAATGTCTCTGGCGTGTCTCCATCTAGACCAAATACAAAGCTAGCATTGACCATGATGCCACGCTTATGTAATTCACTAATAAGTCTTTCAAACTCTTCACGATTGTTTTGCATCTTTATGAACACTAGATAAAGACTGAGGACTGATACTTTCAAAAACCAATAAATAAACTCTGACAACCAGTCTCTTTTCATCAAATCCATTAATTCAGGGTATTGTCCTATTTTCATAGTAACCGCTGCATTCCAGTTTAATTTTAAAGGTTTAATACGCTCTAAAAACTGTTTAGTCCAAGAAATATTACCAATAAAATTATCATCAATAAACATAATATGCTTTGTGCCTAAACTTTTAATATCTGCTAATACATCATCTATATTACGATTTATATATTGATGAGTTCCAGAACTATTATAGCAAAAATCGCATTTATGAGGGCAACTGCGGCTTGTAGAAACAACGTTATACCATAAATAATCAGTCTTATCTATCATGTCATATGCAGGTGCTACGATATCATCCCCAGATGTTAAGGGCGCAGATACATATGCAGATTGCAATCTGTTATATTTCATGTCCTCAATAATTTGAGGCCATGTATTTTCTGCAAAACCAATACATAAACTATCAAATGCATCCTTAGGAACAGAACTAGATGCAGTTGTGATATGTATACCACCAGCAATAACCTTAACACCTTTTTGTCTATATATAGATGCAATTTCAATAGCTCTAGGTAAAACATCTACAGTAACTGCTATGCCTACCAAGTCAGGTACATCATCAAAATCAATGGCTCTAATATTTTCATTTTCAATTGTAACTTCACAATCATGTCGAATAATATTAGCCACCGTCAACAAACCTAAATGAGGGGACATGCGTATTTTTAAATCTGTATCCATAGGACGTTTTAACATACGCGGTTGAATCAATTTAACTTTCATGTAAAACCTCTTATGTTACATCTATATTGTTATATATTCAATTATTGTACCATGCTCCTCTATAAGCTTAACAAGGTCTTTTCCTTGTAACCACACGGTCGCATCATTTTGATTTGGATGTATACCAATGAATTATCCTTATAATCCGCATCAATGTAGTAATGCACCTTACGCTCCTCATCGTGGAGTAAGCAGAATGGTGATACATGACCTCGTTTAATCTTCAAAATCTCCCATAACTCTTCTTCAGAACCAAAGGAAATCTTTTTAAGATTGTGGTCCTTACGGAATTGTTTTAAATCTACACGCTTTGAACCACGAACGGTAATTAAATAGTAATGCTCTCGCTTATGGTCTCGGATAAATAAATTCTTCGCATCCCATTCTGGATATGGCAGTTCTACATCTGGTTTATCGTCCATACTAAATAGCGGTGCGTGATCCGTAACTTCAAAATCGATATGATGGTCATGCAAACAATCATATACGCCTTGTTTATCTAACATGTAATACCTCTAATACATATATTGTTAGTGAAAGTAGCCCTTATATGCTATATCACTACATTTTATTCTGGAACCTTATAGGTCCCATCAAATACAAACAATTCTGGATGTTCATGGACGAATGTGTCTTCATAGATTCCATCATATTCATATACTCACATCATCTTTTTTATCAAGGAAATCAAACAGTTCATCCTCATTTTCCCAATCTTTTAAAATGTTCCATCGTTCTTCTCTATCAAATGGAACGGAACCGCCAAAGTAATCGATGACAGTTTGTAAGTTATCTGCTAGTTCATCCATCTTAAAGAGACGTAAACCTTCTAGAGCATCTTCCCATACAATACCGGTCGAGTTATAGAAGAACTGATGATGACCACCATTATTAACCTCTGCGAAGTACCAAGATATAGCATTAAGATAGCGTTGCTCTAAGGTGAAAGGTTTTGCGGATTCTATATAATCATCATAAGATCCATATATATTGATGGTCCAATACATAGGCTCATTAATGGTCCATACATCATCGGTAGCTTGTATCTCTTCGACAGTGATAGTCCGATGACGAGGTACACCTTTACGTTTCTTCTTTTTCTCTGCTACGTATTCATTATAGGCTGCACATAAATCAGGATAGTCAGCTTCACATGTTTCAAAATCCATTTGCAAATAGCACATATCAATAACTTCAAAACAGTACGATTTTATATCATCTAGTTTCGCTTCCGTAGCTAAACGTACACCCTTATCTACTAATCTTAGCATCTGTTGCATAGTATTCGATGTGTACCCGTCACTATTATCCAAAACAAGGGCTCCATACGCATAGGCACAGCGATAATACCACACCGCATCACGATACTCTTCATCAATAGATTCTAATACCTTAATAGCCTCTTTTTCATTGCTATTATTGTTATAAGCTCTACCAAGCTCACCTAATAGAGGTACGGATAAATTTTCCATGCCCACATCAGTTAACACATCAATAATAGTCTCTACATTTCCAGAATCATTAAGCTCTTTAATGGTTTGTAATTGCTCCGCATCAGAAAATGCTTTAAATTGTTCAACCGTTAATGCCATTATGTCACATCCTATCATATTTCATATATAGTCTTAAAATAAACATTATCTAGAAGCTAGCTACCACAAACAATATAGAATACAGGTATACCGTCTTCGTTATCTATGAGCCCATACCCTTCACATTCATGTCCTTCGTATTCGATGCCTTCAAAGAATACGTGATCGCCAAGTTCTTTATTAGCCATTAAATTATGCAATTTAAAGAGCAATTCTTCTCTAGTAAAATATGTGCCATTATCAGCCACAAGATGAGCCATAATTTCTACCTGCCACATGCCATCTTCTTTATCTTCTTCCAGCAATTCTTCATCGGTAACACGTTCATTATCAAAGAGTTGGTCTTCACTTTCAATCCAAGCTTCATAGGTTACTAAAATTTCAGGTTCTTCTAATCTATCGTCGTCATCTGCCTCATCATCATCTACATATTTCTTTACATTTTCATTATATTCTTTGGAAAACTCTTCTCTTCTATATGTTTGCTTATTAAATACCCAATGGACTACATCATATGTAGGATAGTTATCTTCATCGCATTCATTAGCGTCTTCAATATGTTTATCTTCTGTAGTCATCTTTGACTATTTTTCTTATCAAAGAGATTCTTAATGGTTTCAAATATCACAGGATAATCCTCCTTGTACTCTTTTGGCTTGATTTGAGTTAATAGGTATTTTACAACTTCACAGCACCAACCAAGTTGTTTATCTAATTGGTCTTCTTTTGTCATTTTTATGCCCGTCTCTATTAACTGTAATGCTTTTTGTACATGTTCAGATTCGTAACTTTCACCAAAAGCTACCGTTGCATGAGCATAGCCACAACGATAATACCAAGACCAATCGCGATGTGCCTCATCGATACGATTAAATAACTCGATAGCCTCTGCTGCACGGCCATTATTGTTATACATACGTCCTAAGGCGCTTAACAATATAGGCGACAAATTATCAATGCCTATGTTAGTTAATAACTCCATCGCACGCTTGATATCGAGGCCCTCTTGTTCATTAAGGAGCTTAACCTTTTCCACATCACTTAATTCTTGAAACTCTTCATCCGTAATTTCTTCTATACTGAAATATAAGTTCTTAATAAAGTCACCAAAATTATCTGCTAACGGAGTAATTGAGTAATCACATTCTTGGTCTACACGAACTACCTTAGGGTTCACCGGTTGGACCGCACTCACGATAATCGAGGAAAATCATGTCGTGACCGCCGGAAATTGTATCGGCTACAACGATACCGATAGGGGGATATTTTACTTTTGAAATCCAATATTCATTACCCATCTCACCTAAAAAGAGAGTATTTTTTATCTCTATCGATGCCATATATTCCTGTTATATATACACAATCGTCATCATCGTTAATAAAACAATTTTTCTTTACTACACCACCATTATGGTTTTTAAGTAGTTCAATATATGCTGTAGGCAATATAGCCTAGTTCAGCTTCAGCATTCTTAATATCCTCATCGGTAACCTCTCTACCTATATAGGACTCAAATGCATAATCGGTATCTTTCCAAAATCCAGTCCAATTGAAATCTTTTAGATTACTCATAACACTTTCTCCTAACCAAATAGATATAATCTAACCACATTTTATTTGATCAATGGAATATTTTTTTATTAAAGCTTTCACCTCGCATCGTATCAAAATGGTATCTATAATATAGGAAAAAATGATATAAGGAGATACGTTAATAATCCCGACAGGGGCCAATATAAGGGCTGCCCACAATAAATTCAGTGAATACGCATACCACTTAAAATCAATGGTATTTTAAAAATGGTATAACATAGTCAATAACTCTTACTTCCCATTGCATTAATGGGTTCAATTCTCACTTGTGCCTAATAGCCAAGTGAAAGTAAGGGCAAATATCAAACCGTATACTATGCCAACTGGAATTAATATCTTCGCTCTCTGTTTTAACAGATTACGGCAAATCTCATCTTCATCCTCTGGTGCTATATCATATACCATATTACATTGAATCTGAATCCGTCTAAATCGATAGCGAATATACTTATACAAAAAGGTTATTCGGTGTATATAACATAATAGACTCCGCATGCTATTGGTAGTAACTAAATCATTAGAGAATATATTATCCATCTATGGCAAAGTAATGTAAATCTTTGAATTCATTATCCCAAAATGTAAAGGAAAAGATGTGCGTATCATCAAAGGTTTGCTCACAATAGGTCACAGCATCTCGCTCTGGTTCAATAATAGGCATACCTATCCGTGTTTTTCACTTCATCAATGTTTACATCGCTATACCAATCTTGGATTTCGTTATGAATAGAGTAACAATAGAATCTATATTCTTATGATAATTAGTAGCTAATAATTTAGCAGTATCTACATTAGCATCCGTGGGCTTCTCATCCCAACAAAATTGTATTCCTTCATAGGACCAGGTATATTGCTTTAACAGTTCATCATATTTTACATCATTAGTCATTTTCGGAACCCTTTACATAACTTTCCATCTTCGGTCTAAGATCTAATACTATGTCCCAACTATCTAATGCTGGAACCTTTGATGTACAATAAAGTCTTCTATGATCTGTAATACCTCTTGGTGGCCTAGTTCATTTTACCATATATGATGGCGCCTCGGTCACCATCATTGGTTACACTAAAGCTCTATATGTAATAAATCGGTATCTTGATCACTACAAACCTGTACAAAAGTTATATAGTTTATTATCTATGGAGATTGTCTTTGATGGAGAAATAACTACAAAAGTCTTGCTCTTGGTCCTCAATAGCATACAGATTTTTGTTCAACTTCATTCAGTGTAATACTTTCATATTTATAGGTGCCTAGATCAATGGACCAATCTGCATATGTTTTCTCAAATGTATCTGTCATATGTATTGCCTCTCCTTTACGATATACGTTAAAATAAGGTTTCTAATTGACCTGACATATCCGCCATAAATTCATCAAATTTACAGAGTTCCCTCAACTCTTGATGTTCCATATCATAACAGCGAAATCTTTTTAGATTTAGGGTCCCATACAATTTGATAATCGTTGTACTCACCTAGCTCTTTAGATAAACGTAATAGTTTACGACGACCCCATTTAAATGGAACTGTATCAAGTAAAGGTAAGAACTCTATAGAGATAAAATCTGAGTCTGGCAATTCAAAGTAAAGATTATCTCCCTCTAAAAAGGATATTAACGCTTTTGGTAGTTTAAATGATTTTAATTGATCCATTTTATTCTGTTTATCATGGTACTCTACTGGCTCTAATGTTTTAAAGTACTCTGCCATTTCCATATCGCACTTTTCAACGGCAATGCTATAGGGACGCATACCATCCTTTTCCGTGATGGTCACATCAGCACCATTTTCTACTAAGTATTTGCACATCTGTAAATCTACATACCGGGCCGCTACGCATAATGGGGTTGGCTTAAAGGGATACACAGAATCAGGCTTGTTGTAATTAATATCCACACCATTATGTATAAAGAAATCTAAGACCTCATAATTTTCATCTGTAATGCCATTTCTGAAAGCTCGTCCGCCATATTTTTGTACTGTATGGCCTAAGTCATGAATGAGTTGTAAGTTCTCATATTTCTTGTCATATAAAGCGAGCTTAGGCATCTACATCCACAGAGTTCAAAGCATGAATATTAGCACCATGAGCCACAACATAGTCTATAATCTCTTGATTACCATACCGTACAGCTAACAAGAAACTTGGATTCTCTTCATCATTTAGATCTGCTCCATGCTCAACTAACCATTGAACACTAGGTAAACAATTCATTACTAACGCCAATTGTAAAGGTGAATACTCATATATTTACCAATTTGTACAGGTTTCATCTATATCCCAACCACTATTTAATTGCACTTTCAAGAACAGTATATTTCATTTTATAATATCTGTCACTAAATCTGGTACCAGATTCAAAAGCCTAAATCCTTGAGATGTATCATATGTGTCTCTCCTTATAATACGACCTTATGTGTAACATACTGATGATTCATATAGTTTAGTATACTAAATTTATTGTAATTTTTGATGATAAAGCCTCTTACCGAAGTAAGAGACCTTTCAATCAAATTTTCAATTAAATAGGAGACGCTGTTTCGACATATGTTTTCTTTGTATACATCTATATAAGTCATCATTGTTGAAACTATAAAGTCATGCTAGCAGACATATACTTTTGCTAGCTTCAAGGACGATTATTATGCCTAGTAAGCTTAGTATCTAAAAACGAGTAGAGAGCCTGTTTTCTAGTATCCGTTGGAGTACCATGCAATAGGCCCTGAGCTACACCGCCACACCAAAATAGCGGCAACAGTATCACTGTCTACCACTATTGAGTATAGCATTGCAAATAGCATCTTGTCATCAATGCAGATTCAAGGCACTTTTGAGTGCTTGCGGTCTGTTCTTAGCAACTCGCATCAGATCTAAGTATCTCTGATTTCATCAACGTGAAATCCATGGTGTAATATTGCTGATTAATGTACTCTCTGATTTCATGAGCATCTTTGCCAGTTCTGGCTGGTATACGGCAGCTGCTGTGCCTCCGCCCTTTCGCCCATGCCTTCACGGATGGTTGCTGGGCCTCGGTAACTCATGTAGAAAGAAACACTTCGTCCAAACCTCTAATACCTACAATCCAGCAACGCTCACTCTGCTTAGCAGAACCATTGCCATAGCTATTATGGCGCGGATCCTCTGCAAAGAAATCCGTCTACCGAACCGATCACCATATATCCACATAACCTGGATAGCATCTTCCAGTGGTTTGCGCCACGTCTGCCATTCCCAGAAAGATCTGCTGTATTAATCTGGTTGACTCGCAAGGGAATTGCCTTTGCTATAGCGAAGTGTCATTATACTATCATCAGTTAACTCACATTGATCTGTAAAGAAATCAAAGTCCTTGTGTCCTGATGGCTAGTAAATTCAAATCGTGACCAACTATATCGCATATGATTACTCCTAACATGTTAATCCCTCACTTGTATGAAAGTTGTGAGCCTAACGTCATTCATTCTTACACACTGCGAAACTCTCCTTATGCTCAATATTTGCTTTACATATTATGATGTGTGACTTTAAGCTAGTTCTATTTACTTGTCCTATCTTATCTTTAATTTCATCATCTAATAACTAAACATTTCTGCTTTATGTTCCATCATACTAGAAGAGTCCCAGGCTCACTCCGATTTCTTGTCCAAGAGCCTCTTCCATGTATCAAGTCGACTTTTGATTAATAATTTCTGGATGCTGTTCTACTGCATGTGTGTGGGAATCATATTGAGAACTTTGAGTGCGAGATACTGTTATCAATGCCAAGATTGCCGAAACCTATCAATATTATTAATACAATCTGCATCTTTAATATTTTCGGTTTTCTTGGGATGTTTACTATTGATGTCTAAATTGAAAGTGGGATTCTCTAGGTGATTTACATTCATCTCGCAATAAAATGTAATCTAAATGAAAACCGTATACAATGACGGTCGATGTATTCAAACCTGTTACGAATTTATATGTAGAGCTCTCGAATCTTCTCACAGCAATATTTTTCAAGCATTGGAATTATCTGAGTTGCAGTCTGGATTCTTATTTACATCAGCCATAACTCTTGCTATCAACAATGCATGGTTTGGTGATGTGTATATGGTCGTGTAAAACACAGATTCTAACCAACATAACCTATTATTGATTTCACTATCATATTTTGATTTTATCACTTTCACGAGAGGGTCGAACTAAGGTTAATAAATAATATGGTTTATAATAAATGATCCCTTCATAACTTGTTGGCTGTTGTCAGACCATTGCGCATCTAATCTCTATGTTGTCCCTATGCTCCTTTGCATTATATATTGATCGCAAATATATAGCGATGTTTAAACAGTGAAAAGAAATGCCATTAGTGCAGCATCTTTTACTCAATGATCTTTCATTATTTCAAGAAATCTTTTGTCATCAAAGACCTGCTTTCGACTATCTTTGTTTAGCATCCATGTATACTCATTTGCTTCGCGTTAACTAAAAAGACGAAAGTTGAAATGTAACAATTGACTCAAATCTTTCATCCTGTCTATCTTCTTTTCTATACTAGCATTTAAACCTATATACTGAGTGTGTCTTAGTTGCTTTTCTAACATCAAAGCTCAGTCTCATGATTAACTTTTACTTCACGCGACATCCTTAATTCAGCTTGATGCTGATATCAAAAGAAATTCAAATTCACCAAATATATGAGTATTCGGTTCTCCTATGGAGCTTTCGTTTGAGACATACTTATTCATTTGTGGAGCAAAACGCATCCCATATAGTTGCGAATTATTTTATCTAATCTATCACGTTGCTGCATCACTACTTTAGTACACCTAGCATCTTGGCCTTTCATCATTTCATGAGTTCCAACTGCTCTACCTCTGGTATTCCTGAAATTTCAAATAATGGTTTAAATCAATATGGTACTTGTGTACAGATGTAACATGATAACTGAGTTTTATTAAATTCAGAAATAGAGTTTCACTATAGCAAAATATTTATTATGATGATATATCCTCAATGATTTCTTGAGAATAAAATTTTCTGAGAATATCCCGCTTTTATCCATTTCCTTGCTTTCATGCTTTAATGAAATTTAATGTTCTGTTGATGTTTCCGTGCCTCAGAAATTGTGAGTCTTTCATTCATAGATTGATTGTTTACAAGTAATAGTAGTATTTGTTAGCCTTTGCTGTCCATCAATAACCTCTGTTAGCAGTTTATGCTCGCATCGTTACAATTAGATGGTCTAAATAATACTTTTTGTTTGTTTATATCAATGTCATTAGTATCATCTAGCATCTGTTCAATCTCAAATCTCGACCATGCACTGGTTCTCTTGATAGATAGGAATTAAATATTCATTGACCGAAAACTTGCTCTGACGGTAGATTGTGGTTGCACAATGGTTTCCTTAATTTATCATATATTCCTCACTTCGATATCTTATCAAAATACTTTTCGGTATCTTTCAGTGATTGACCTTTCGAATTCTTGGGTGTCTTCTGATACTACATCTAATATAATGGTATCTAGCTCCATTGGATCTTGCATATCAGAAATAACTGAAAAGTAAATTAGAGTCCACTATTCAATCTTTTCCGTTTTCCTCTGCATGACTATTTATAAGGAGTTCCTATAAATAAGCTTTCATACATACTTCCGTAATGGATATGCCCAATTTGTATAGTAATCTAGATTCCGTCAGTGAATTTATATTAAATCTATCAACATAGAACATTAGTATGTTAATAAATAAATTATATATAAAGTGTCCCTGAACCAGATTGGATAATTTCTTCTGCATGAAAACTGTGAGAGATTCTGTGAGTCGTATATAGATTTAAATAGGTGTTGGTATACTTGAAAAGCGTGATCCTTTTGTCCGCAATAAGTGGCTGATCAATTGAAATTGATTTAGTGCTGCTAGATGCTAGCTCTATAGCCTTCGTAATTAAACTACTCCACATAGAGATTAGATGCTTTATTATAAATAGAAAATTATAGTTATTACTCTTCTTATACCTTTGAAAACATCTATCTGATTAATCGAATAATTTAGAAACCGTCTTTATTTTTATACCGTAATTAATGGAAATAAATTATCTGCAAACAACTTTTCAGTTCAGTTGTAGTACTTTTCCCATGCTACTGTCAATCTTTAAACTTTCACTTTCATCATTCATCTCTCTGTAAAATATAGGATTTAAAAGATCATGGAGCCAACGCCTTTCCTTGAGAGCCACTGACGCCTTGTTCATCTTTCGTAACTATACTACAGTACAATGATCTAAATAAATAATTACTATAATCTTCCAGTTCTTGTTTCTCAAAAATCCAAAGTCTTTTCTTATAACACTTGGATTTCTAACTGTACTGGAAGATAATTCATTATATTTGGCATTTAACAATGACGATGGTAGTCTAATACTATGTGACTCACCAATGGCATAGTATTGATAATGTTGTAAGTCGCTTTGCCGTCAACAATATTTAATTGGGTTGGAGTATTGTGAAGAACAACAGTGTCAATACGATACTCTAACATAGTGTTTTAAATGCAGTAAATATATCATTTATCAATGTTAAAACCGATTGGGACTCCACTTTATATAGCCTTTGATATTCTGGATACTAAATTTTGCTTTGGGCTGGCTTTTGTGTCATAAGTTTCTCTTATTGTAATAATACATAAATCATCATTTCTCTTTACCATTTAAATTGACCTCATTTTATCGTTTATTAAATTACATATATACATGATTCTGATTTATTAATCTTTACTATTCTATCATTTCAATATTATATATAATATTTTCAGAAAAAGATTTTATAACCAACAAATATTGATACAAAAGGTGCAACTCCATGAGCTGCACCTTTTTGTATAGAATCTTTATCTTATCCATTTTCATTCTAATTGTCCCAACACTCCTATAGTGCTGGATACGTTTTCGAGTTGAAACGGTCTCAGCATCTGTGTAGAAGAGATGGAGCTGTTTAGATTCAGGGCCTAACTCTAAAGCTGAGGCACCGTTAAATTCCCTTGGTTACCATTGCCATACCACATTGCCACATGTGCACATTGCGTTTTGGACGGTGGTAAACTTTGCTAAAGCAGTTGCTGTTTTGCCATGATGTCTAGCCAGCATTTCACGCAATCAGTTTCACCTTGTGAGAAGTTTGGTTGTAGTGCGGCTAATGCATAACCAGATGCAGTCGCTATTAACTGTAGTTTCTATATTTGTACTACGAATTGTGCTGGCTACGTAGCATTTTCAATTGACCTACTGCATTTGCCGCATCATGTGCATCAACACCATCAGCTACTTTCACCAAAGCGAGTATATGTTGACTTGTACTGGATATGTAGTAGGTGTTGCTGTGCATCTTTATCATAATCTGGCTCTGGTATATCCCAAGTGTGTGGTGATTTCCTTTATCTGGATATGTTTGCTGTGTGACTCCAAACATCACCAACATCATGACCAAAATGCCAGTTGTAGCGCTTCTTCTGCTTCCGCTTTTCACTTCGATGGCAGTGCCATGTTTGCAGTTGTTCCCTGCCTTATGACCTGGGCTAAACTGTTCTCTGCATGAGGAGCCTACAGTCGCCACCGATAGATCGTGGGTGCCACACCAAGTGTTAGACCATTAGAGACTTCAACAACTGTAGTACCACCATTTCCTGCAGTTCTTCCATCGCGACTACCTACAGAAATTGTGGCTTCCAGCCATTCACCGTGGCAATATTTTATGGTTATAACAAGTGCTGCGACCCTGTAAATTCACCGGCCACCGCCACCAAGAATGGAAGCACCGACACCTACAGCTTCATTTTGCCTCCAAACCACAGAGACCATGCCGACACTGGTATTGCCTAAACTACGAGGGTACTGATGACTACTGTATTGTTTGTGGTCCCCAATAACGGACCGGTTCACTGCCGTATTATTGCCATGACCATCAGCAATAGGCTGGTAACCTGTGTACCATTATTGTTTCACCAGGAGAGATTCATGGCGCAATATATCTTCCCACTGCTGATTGTTGCAATTACCATTAAGAATATGGTTTTCATTGTTCTTTTACCGCAAAATAGCACCACTTTAATCTCTTCGTGAACTATATTTTTAAACCCCCACCAATGGCTGCATATGGTCCTTCTGCCGCATTCATCGTACGCTAGTGCAGCACTATCTTTCGCATCCTGCAACATTGAGGCTCTTTGTCTTTGCCCGCTTACAGCAACACTGCCGTCCACCTGGTGCCTGATTGCAGCAGCGCGGCCACCATGACTTGACCAGCTTCCTCTACGGTTTGGTGCAGTTAACGGCAGCAGATCCTGAGGTTAATGTCAAACACACAAGCCGTTAACGATGCGCTTACCTCTTTACCTTCTTGCCGTGCATGTTGTGGTGAATTCCAATTTGTTCACCAGTGACACATGTCTCTCTTCCTTCTCTATAACCATACTCAAACTCTCTTTCACCATAAGTCTGTAGTTACATTCACTATGGAGATACACACAAGTTTACTAAAAAGAACATTTATGCAAGGAATGTACATAGACACGCTCATTGTAAGAAAATTTTGTGAGGTTATTCAGCAATGGCTCACATTAATGAAATAAATTCATATGTTTATAAGTTTTACTAGCCTATACCCTATGGTATAATATGCCTGGCATTGCATAAAATAATATATCTACTACAAGTCAGATGAAGACCAGGCACTGTTTTCTATAAAGCTTTCTTGAATATAATTGGTATTTATAAGTGTGTAACCAGTATTCATAATGCAAATTTTAAAAGATATGGTCAATGATGTACTTAAGATGGTGTATATTATGTTTTATAATGTAAAGGGTCGTGTGTATGAAGAGTGTAAATAAAGAGGAAATGTAACGCGGTGGGGCGATTTAGCACGTCCAAAGGCCGTATTATTGACTTTTCTGTGATTTTGACAGCTATGGTGGTCATAGTGGTAAATGCTACCCGGCAGCAATGCTGGATCTGGGCAAACCATAGCTCGCAACTATCACGGTAACAGCTACAAGAACAATGGAGATATTTCAAAACGCAGTTCCGTTTCTGTAATTACAGCTAGAGATATTGAAGCACGCAGAGTTGTTTGCAGTAGCTGATGCTTTACAAATGTTGCAGAGTGTTTATATAAAAGCAAAAGGCAGCAAAATGGAGGATTACAAATTCGTGGTTTTGGCTCCACTAACACATTAGTATTACTCCGTGGTGTACCAATGAATAATACATTTAACCGTAAGTGTAGATTGAGAAAAGCTGTTCGGTACATGGTCAATTGATCGAGGCGAGTTAGTACGTGGTCCCAGCTCCTCTTTATATGGTGGTCTGAGTGTTGCCGGTGTGTCAGCATTCGACAGAAACGACTACAACCTAAACAAGATGTGAAAGATATCCATTGGCATGGACAAAATCGGATATGGTTCCCACGGATCTCGCAACAATGAGTAGGTTTTTGGTGCGCGTGTATCTGATCGCGTCTCGTGAGGTATGTCCGGAGAACAAGAGAAAACCGATGGATATCCTGGGTTTCTTTATTACTGCAGAGCTGCCAGCGTGAGCCTACTACGGTCGCGGTTGCGCCGAATGATCCCTGGCACCGCAAACAAAAGATGGGTCCTATCTATTGAGGCGGTCCGTGGCGATAAATCCTGTGACAATAAAAAGCTCTTTCTGCCTACGATGCGGTGAAGCTTCGTGATGAGAGTCGTTAACATATTCACTCATCTATGCAAAAACGAGATATGCTTATGCATCAATAAGGTACGATTACAGTTGGCGGTCCTTCCACGGTTTTTCAGGTAATGTCAGTTAGCAATCAAAATAGCCCTTAGCAAGTCGTATGTTAGGTTATGACCGGATTAAAAATATCACTCCCGCAACTCTGTATAAAAATGAGCAAAATATAAGTTTCAAGCTACGTTCAATATGTTAGATCGTAAAAGATGGTTTCTCTGCCCTTCTAACCCCAAACACGCCAAAATTATAGTGTGGACGGGGATGACTCCTTCTATCCTGGAAAAACCAGGTGAATTTGAGATCTTTGCAGAAGTATGGGACCGCAGCAAATGACACAGTGTTGTTGCTGGTTAACTGGAGCTAACCAAAAACGACGAGAATTAGCACAGATTGGAGAAACCATTTCCTCTTGATTCCACTACGTATCCAGGTGGTTTGTACGAAATCGCCGGCGCTTCATGTAATTTAGCATTATTTGTTCAAGATATATCGTCCTAATCATGATGGGTATTTATGGTGGTTTGTATGGAGGATTTAAAATTTGATGGTCAACATGTGACTTATGAGAGCTTATAGCAGATATGATACAGTAAATCGTAAACTGCGTATGCGGAATTAGTTTAAGCGCTATTGAGCATTGTAACGACTCTTGATGTGTATGCATCTTATGGTGTTCTTTACCCCTCCATTGAGTAAGTCTATCGTTATAGTGATATTGTGAAAGCAATCACTTAGATCAGAACGTTATGATTGATTTGAAATTGGTTTGAAAAGGATGGAATGCAAGACTGATTAAATGTGTCTGGGTTTATGTCAAACTGTGACAAGTTAATATCTTGTATATTATGACAATGGTGGCAATGTAGACTAAATGTACAATAAGGTAGATGAAAATCTCTGGCATTGTGGACTAGAGTTCGTCATCATTGTCATCTAAATGGTCTGTATTTGAAACTATACATGGCAAATGGTCGTGTAAAAATATATATCTTCCTAACACAAATGCAAGCTTATATGAAATCGTTTATGTTATATTAGAAATATCTTCCATATGTTTTGAATATCTAATTGTAATTGGAATTTTGGGATGCTCAATATGTAAGTCGTCGACAATCGGTAGATGATATTAAGGTAATACAGTTCCTCGGATAGTACTTTATTTCGATGTAGCAATGAGTTCAATTTCAAAGGGGTTACAATTAGTGTTAAAGTGTGTTTTTGTTTTTTTGATGATGGGCTTCAGGTGGGTTTATATTCTGCAAGTGTGAGTTTAGTTTATGTTAATCATTCATCAAATTTTTATTTAACTTCTGTTTTGTTTTAACCACAACCATATAAATCTATCTAAATTTAATATATGAAGAAGGTCCATCGCATATCGTTTATGTGCGATGGTTGTTATTTTCTTCAATTATTGTTCCATTTATATTGCAAATTCAATCATAGTGGATCCATAAAATTCACTCACGCCTAATGAATATTTTTTTGGATTTTCTTTCACTGATTGTAAGTTTATACATACTTCTTCTCAGATTTTTGATTGTTTTATTAAAATATTGTTGAGCTTTATCTTTTCCTCGACAATGATAATTTTCAGTAGATTGCGGTCGTTTTATCTTCCTGTTGGTTTTTTTCAATATTCGTTCTGTATCTTCAAAATCTTCAAATGGCGGTTATTATATATTCTCATAATACTAACTTCATCTACAGTATGTTGATAGCGTGCATCTTTAATTGATACCAATGTTTCCGTTCTATTTGATAAACGACTAATTCTCTGCCATATAAAAACGTTATGAATATTATTTTTCATAGATTTAGAATAAATTGCAATATGTGGAACAAACTCTAGTATCTGCATAGTTATTTTATTAGCTTGAGTAGATTTAAAGGTTAGTCTTTATTGTAGAGTTTTCTCTAACTTCTGACACTACTAACTACCTTAAATCAGGAAATTTACTTGCTCTGCAAGCTTTTCACATAACTCTCTAGGTTTCAAAA
>BNJU01001242.1_pt1 | contig 16677 bp, 16 predicted proteins | sample 8539281 | NCBI WGS metagenome assembly BNJU01 (sample SAMD00202456, study PRJDB9452) | human saliva metagenome | isolation source: human saliva | place: Japan
GCGTGGTTGAAAGAGCATAAGTAATAGTATTACTGTATAAAAATCTATAGAGCACCATCATCGTAGCTGATGATGGTGCTTTTATCATGTATTTTTATTTGCACTTTGTGTATACTATAAATATAAAATACAAGAATTATTATATGAGAGGTATTTATGAATATACTTATATGTCTCATCATTATTGCCGTTACCGGTATATTACTGATGAAGCGCTATCAACCGCAGCCTATTTTGATAGGCATGGGCATCCTCATGATGTATATCGCTTATGAAGGTAGCTGGATTAATGCCATATTAGATGAATCTCAGTCTACAGGCGTTTTGGTGTTTGATGCGATGGATATTGTGCGAATCACGACATCAGAGAATGTAGTGAGTTTAGGACTCATGATTATGACCTGTGCTGGTTATGCAAAATACATGGAACACATTGGGGCTGGAACGAGGCTGGCTCATACATTTATAAAACCCTTGTATCGTCTTAACAGGCCATACATAGTGCTAGCCCTTATGTTTCTACTCAATATGGGGCTATCCATATGTGTACCGAATCCATTGAGCCTTGCTTTGCTTATGATGGTCACCATCTATCCTGTTCTGTTGCGCCTTGGGGTAAGTCCTGTCGGTGCTGCTGCAGTTATTGCTACAGGTCATTTGATGGATGTAGGGCCGGGTTCGGTATCGACATTGCTTATAGCTAAGACACTTAATATACCGGTACCAAACTATTTCGTAGGTTATCAGTTACGCCTCTATTTCTTGGTGGCTGTTGTGACGGCGGTAGCACACTTTTTATGGCAACGATATCGTGATCGATTAGATGGCCCTATGGACGTAGGTGACTGTGAAAGCATCCCTGAGGCACCAATTGGACCTAAGCCATATATGATATTCCCTTTGTTGCCTTTATGTTTCATCTTGGGCTTTAGCCAATATGGCTTGCCTGGCGTAAAGATGAATGTAACCCTTGCCATGATGCTCGCCTTTGGTATTGCCTTATTAGCAGAACTCATTCGTCATCGTAATTTAAGGACCGTCCTTAAAAGTACAACTGTATTTTTTGAAGGTATGGGGAATCAGTTTTCCTATGCAGTAACCCTCATTATAGGTGGACAAGTTTTTGCACAAGGCTTAGTGAGTTTAGGACTTATTGATTCGTTAGTTAGTGCACTACAAACATTATCTCTAAATTCTGTGGGACTTACCTCTGTCATGGGGGGAGGCATGCTAGGCCTTAGCATGGTAACTGGCAGTAATGTAGCACCTTTATTTACATTAGTGCCACTCGTGCCTAATATTGTATCTAATCTCGGACTAGATCCGATTACGACCATGTTAGGAATGCAAAATGGGGCCAGTCTTGGACTGTTCTTGAGCCCTATAAGCCCTGTTATGGTCGGTGTAGCAGGGGTAGCACATATTAAATCTGTAGATTTGCTTAAGCGCACTTCGGTTCCTGTACTTGTAGCACTAATTACGAGCTGTGTGGGGATATGGATATTATACTAATATTAATGGATAATATAATAACGAATACTGTAACGTAAAAATAAGCCCCCCTGTTATCAAAATAGATAATGGGGGATTATATTTACCATGTTATGGATTATCTGAGTTTATATGCAGTTTTAATTATATAAGAAATAGTACTTACTTAAATAATTTGTGTTATAATATACGTAAATATTAACCTAATGAAATAAAGTCTCCGCCGTTGTGATAGTAGCGCGGTTTATAGGTGATATTTTAGTAGACTAAAGTGCTATTTGAGGTCGATTTACAATCTCCGCCGTTAATGGCATTTTTAGGCTATATAACATCTGTTGTTTCAGATATAGGGTTAAATTAAATAATCCCCTGATGGGGACGGAAACTTGTATACTACCGCTATATTATAGCGTGTACCAAGTTCACCACGTTAAATTAAATAATCCCCTGATGGGGACGGAAACTCGGCTACGTGCGATTTAGCCATTCGTAAGAATTCTCCGTATATGGTTAAATTAAATAATCCCCTGATGGGGACGGAAACACCGCGTTGCTACTTCTATAATGGCCGTAGCTAATAGCGTAGGGTTAAATTAAATAATCCCCTGATGGGGACGGAAACAGTGTATGGTTCTAATAAATGAACAAAGGATAAACGTACATTTTGTTAAATTAAATAATCCCCTGATGGGGACGGAAACCAGAAATTAATTTAAAATCTGATTGGTAAAAATCTCTTTTTGTTGTTAAATTAAATAATCCCTGATGGGGACGGAAACAGTCAACAAAATTATATATCATTGCTTTTTTTCACAATAGACGATAGTTAAATTAAATAATCCCCTGATGGGGACGGAAACAGTCAACAAAATTATATATCATTGCTTTTTTTCACAATAGACGATAGTTAAATTAAATAATCCCCTGATGGGGACGGAAACTCTGCTATGATGATATAATTTTTTTATAGTCAAAGTCGGTTAATTGTTAAATTAAATAATCCCCTGATGGGGACGGAAACCCATTGTTATATTGGTAACGACAATCATACTTCAACACATCAAGTTAAATTAAATAATCCCCTGATGGGGACGGAAACCACTCATTGGCATATTTTTGAATTCGTCCCAATTCGTCCAAAAAGTTAAATTAAATAATCCCCTGATGGGGACGGAAACATTTTGTCCAATAAATCTTTTTGTGTCATGGTAAATTACCTCACGTTAAATTAAATAATCCCCTGATGGGGACGGAAACTCTCTCTAGGTGAATACTCTAATAACTCACAATCATAATCATGTTAAATTAAATAATCCCCTGATGGGGACGGAAACTTCTTTTTGAATTGTAATTGTATTCATGATGTGCCTCTTTTCCGTTAAATTAAATAATCCCCTGATGGGGACGGAAACATGCAGCATTATATTAATATATATAAAAGTCGGTTTAATGGAGTTAAATTAAATAATCCCCTGATGGGGACGGAAACATATATTATATTTTTTTCGTTTAATCTACTCAAAATGTCTTCATAGTTAAATTAAATAATCCCCTGATGGGGACGGAAACTTCATGCTATCAAGCTTTCTCAACTCTTGCCCTTTTTCGCTTGCGTTAAATTAAATAATCCCCTGATGGGGACGGAAACCCGTTAAGGTCTACGCCGTCAACCCCTACCGCATCATCGGTCAGTTAAATTAAATAATCCCCTGATGGGGACGGAAACCGATCACTCTGAATGTAGTTATGTATTTTCCAATCTTTGAGTTAAATTAAATAATCCCCTAATGGGGACGGAAACGCGAGTGCCATGCCGACAATCATTAAACATTCAATAATAAAATTCAGTTAAATTAAATAATCCCCTAATGGGGACGGAAACTTTTGAGATAGTAATAGAATATTGTTCCATACATCTTTATTTGTTAAATTAAATAATCCCCTGAAGGGGACGGAAACTCGTCGATAGTTTCAGGAATCAATACGCAACGAGAATATACAGTCAGTTAGATTAAATAATCCCCTGATGGGGACGGAAAATGAACCAGTGTTTGTTGTGGCCCTAGTTGCATACATATTTCATGTTAAATTAAATACCCCCTGATGGGGACGGAAATACGCACCAACAATATTTCGTTTCATCTTTTACTAGCATGTTGTTAAATTAAATACTCCCCTATGGGGACGAAAATTTCTATCTCCAACTCTTTCTCTAACTCTATTTCTATTGCTAACTAAACTCCCTTTATAGGGCGCTGAGTATTATCTCAAAAACTCATATGAGTAAAAAAAATATCCAGTATATTCTTTTTTTGTGAATATGCTCGGATTTTTGTATAAATAAGACTATTTCTCTATTGGTTTTTAAACAGAGATGAATATATAATGAAAGTAATAAGTCGTTTATTTTTCGTAATAAAAAGTTTGGAGGCGATGTGATGGGGAAATGGGATGCACTGGTAAAGGGTGCATTGCTACATGATATCGGCAAAGTTGTGTATCGGGCTAATCAAGGATCTGATGCACATTCTAAGCGCGGCGCTGCTTTCATCGAACCCTATTTTTCCGATATGGGTTTGAAGCAAAGTATTATTCATTGTTTGAAGTATCATCATGGAAAAGAGCTTAGTGGGGCTCAATTAAAAAATGATGATTATGCATACATTGTGTATGAAGCGGATAATATTGCTGCTGCTGTGGATCGTCGGGATCTTGATGAGGGGGAAAATACCTCTACACAAAAATTTGATAAAGAGTTACCGCTCCAATCAATTTTTCGTGTGTTTGGTGGTAATACTAGTAATAAACCTTTACAGTATTACCTACGTGGCATTGATGTATCTGATCACTTTAATTATCCTGAAAGCGATAAAACGATACGTGCATCAAGTGATAAGTATAAGGCGTTATATGATGTATTAGTATGTAACTTTCAGCAACAACCAATCGATAAGATGTCCGTTAATGAGTTGCTGAGAATTTATGAAGATACTGTGTCTTATATGCCATCTAGCACAGCAACAGATCAGGCTAATGATATTTCTTTGTATATGCACTCAAAGATAACAGCTGCGGTGGCACATAGTATGGTGCATTATTTGAGGAGCAGGGAATTGCTGATTATAAAGAATACTGTTATCAGAATTCCAAAAAGTTCCGTAACATGCCAGCTTTTAGACTCATATCTGGAGATATATCTGGTATCCAGAATTTTATTTATACGATTCCGTCTAAAGGTGCATTGAAATCATTGCGTGGTCGTTCATTCTATTTAGAAATTTTGATGGAACAAATTGTAGATGAATTGTTAGATGCATTGCAGTTAACACGAGCAAACCTTATTTACAATGGTGGCGGTCATTTTTATATATTGGCTCCTAATACAACAAAAACTAGTACTGCTATTGAAGCTATGGAGAGATCCATTAACGAATGGTTCTTAACAGTATTCGGTACTAAATTGTATTTAGCGATTGGTTCCGCTACAGCAACAGCTGATGAGTTAATTCAATCACAACGTACATTATTCCGTAAGGTAAGCCAATCTGTTGGTGAGGCTAAGTCTAAACGATATTCGGAACAGCACTTAGCAAGATCTATTTAATCCAAATAGTACGTATAATACGGTTCTTCATGGTGAACGGGAATGTTCCATTTGCCACACATCAACAGCAACACTGACTCCTTATGGTAAGGATACAGATGCGGAGGCTTGTCCTATCTGTAATGGTTTGTACCGACTAGGGGAACAGATTGTTGATAGTCGAGATACAGTCTTTGTATTAGCTAGCCCTAATACTAGTGATGATAATGAAAGTATCCCTAAGGTTGAAGTATATATTAACCGATTGAGTAGTGGTGAGGATAAGGGAAAACTATATCTTTATGTAGTTCCTGAATCATCATTACAGAAGTTCGAATCTAGTCATAAAATCCTTAGAATTTACGCTAAGAATACAGCTAAAACTGGACATAATGTATTCAATCGTATTTGGCTAGCCGATTATGTAGCACGTAAGGATAATGGTCAAGTTTATGAATTTGAAGAACTAGCCGCGTCTAGTGGCTTAGGTGATGATAAAGGTATTAAGCGACTTGGTGTATTACGAGCAGACGTAGATAATCTTGGTGCTGCATTTATTGGAGGATTTATTTCTGAGGGCTCTGATAAGTTTAAATATGGTACCTTATCACGCTATGCTGACCTATCTCGTGATTTGGCTATGTTCTTTAAGGTTGCCGTTAATAAAATGGCCCAAGGTGATGTGCAAGGTTTTGGTACATTTGTTACACCATTTACTATTTGGGCAAATAAACAAGTTACGACTAGAAAAATTCACGTTATTTATTCTGGCGGTGATGATGTATTCCTTGTAGGTGCATGGGACGAATTATTAGAATTGGCCATCGATATTCGTGAGAAATTAGCTGAGGTTACAGATAATAAAATCACTATGTCTGCTGGTTTAGCTTTATTCTCTCCATCTTATCCGATTAGTCAAATGGCAGCAATTACAGGATTACTTGAAAGTGTGGCTAAAGATAATGATGGCAAAGATAGTATCGCTTTATTTGGTTTTGAAACAAATCAAAATGCGAGTGGTGAAGAACGTATATGTCGTCATGTGTATAAGTGGGATGATTTAATTAAGCAAGTAATAAAAGATAAACTTGATCGATTAGAGAAACTATTTGTTATTCCAGGTATTAATGTTAAGGATAATTCAAAACTAGTATTAGGTAAAGGCTTAATTTATAAGTTGATGTACTTATTACAAGGCCTTTTAAATGATAGAGTACAAGGAAAGCATATTAATGTAGCGCGTATTCTTTATTTATTGGCTCGTTTAGAACCTAAGAAAGATGACCCTAAATATGAATCATATAAAAAATTTGTTACAGCGATTCATACTTGGATTCAAACAGAAGCAGATTGCAAAGCGTTATTAACAGCTTGCAACCTCATTGTTTATTATATGCGTGATACAAAGTGAGGAATAGTATATGACACAAGGTAAATTTAATTGGGAGATAGATATTGTCACTAAGGCGGAAGAAGCTATAAATCGATTAAGATATAATCCTAAATGTAATAAAACAGACGAAGTATTTGATGTAAAGTATGCTCAGGTACGTAAGATTTTATCTAGCGTAGTGGCAATTAAAAAAATAAACTGGGTGTGGAACAACGTAAAAATAAATCTTTTGATAAGTTACCTGATAGCATAGCAATGGAAGTTCGCTTTTTAAAAGCCACATTTTTATATCAAGCTGGTCGAGATAAAGATTATAAATATCCAGTAAAATCATTTATTGAAGATAGTCAATTGGTAGAGATGGTTGAATGCATTGGTACTGATGTTAAAAAAAGTTTGATATATTCTGTAAATATGTCGAAGCATTAGTAGCTTTTTTTATAAATATAGAGCTGTCAGTGTTATAGCAGCTGCTAATGAATCGTTTAACAAAAATAAACCATTTAATAATCAAAATTACAATCAATCAAATGGAAATCGTCGATAGGAGGGAGCTAACATGGAGAATATTGATAATTTAAAATCCTTACGTGGTAAATTACTAATTACAGGTACTATTAAAGTAGAAACAGGTATGCATATTGGTGCTAGTAATGATTTTGCTCCTATCGGTGCTGTTGACTCGCCATTCATTCGCGATGTAGTTACTCAGGAGCCAATTCTGCCTGGTAGCTCCATTAAAGGTAAATTGCGTACATTACTAGCAAAAAGTAATTGTGATGGTTATATAATGAATGCGATAGATAAGGATAAAGAGGAAATTAAGCGTTTATTTGGTTCCGTAAATCCTGTAAAGCCAGCTCGTTTACAGTTTTATGATTTATTTATCACAGACGAAACTCGTCAACTGTTTGCTAATATAGAGACAGATACCTATATGGGTGAAATCAAGTTTGAAAACGTTATTGATCGTGTTGATGGTAGTGCTAAACCTCGTCAAATTGAACGTGTTCCAGCAGGTACAGTTTTTGAATTTAAGGTGACATATAACATTGAAAACGAGTCTGAAGTGACTGAAGATATGAGAATCTTACAAGAAGGTCTTGCATTACTAGAAATTGATTATTTAGGTGGTCATGGTTCTAGAGGCTATGGTCGTGTAAATATTTCTATTGATGATGTAAAGTCAGTAGGTAATAGTGCTATTAATACGCAGGATTTATTAGATATATTAAGAAAGTAGGTTGTTACTATGAACTACTATCTATATCCACTGCGTTTTCTTACACCCGTGCATTTTGGGGATACCTCAGAGGGCGGTAGTTTAGAAACTATTTCCCTTACATTAGGCTCTGATGCACTATTTGCTGCATGCTGTCATGAAATCAGTCATGATACGGATTTACTACAATCTTTTATCGACTCTGTAAAAGAGCAGCATATTGTACTATCTAGTTTGTTTCCGTACTGCATAGATAATGGTGAGTATCAATTATATGTTCCCTCACCTATTATGCAAATCGATTCAAAAGAGATGCCGATTACAAGTTTTGAAGAAACCAAGCGCGTAGCAACGGAACAAAAAAAGATAAAGAAAATTGAGTACATTCGTGCATCACAGTTACAAAATTTTAGTCAATATATAGAGTCAGATACATCACAAAAACATATGCCTATCTTTGGAACTAGGCAAGCCGTGACACAAGTAAGTATGCGTGGTGAAAAAAGCAGACCATATTATGTAGGCAGCTATCAATTTATGTCAAATACAGGACTATATATTATAGCTGGGGTTACTGATGATGATAGTCGTGAGTTATTTGAAGCTATTCTTGAATTATTAGGTCTATCTGGTATCGGGGGCAAGCGCAGTAGTGGTTATGGAAAATTTGAATTAGCTGATGATCCTATTGAGTTGGAAACTGAAGGTATTTATGAAGATGATTCTGCCTTATATACATTGCTTCATAATAAGTACGAAAAGATGATGTGCATTAGTGCCTGTGTTCCGACTTGTGAGGATGTGGCTACTTTAAAACAAGGTTCTTATAAATTACAAAAGCGTGGTGGATTTGTAGGAACTGCTGGAAGTACCATTCAAGTAAAACGTAATTCCTATTATGTTGTTAAGGAAGGCTCTGTTTGTCCAAAGCGTTAGTAGGACAAATGCTTACTATTACGGGGGATAGTTTACCTCACCCTGTATATCGTAATGGCATGGGCTTATGGATTGGGGTGGATTATGAGTAATCGTATAGATCATGCACAACTAACACTCGCTATTGTGAGCCCTACCAATATTGGTGGCCCTGAAAAACTAACTACTAAGGATTATATGTATAATTACGATGCAGGTGAAGTATATCTACTTAATAATTACGAGTGGTTTCGCTTTTTAGCACGACATAATAAACTATCAGAGTTTGAAGCATATATGCAGGATGAGATGGTGAGACCACATGGTCGAACTATGTATGATTGGGCTAAAAATGCTATTGGTGTATCTCAATTAACAAAAGATGCACTAGGCCCTGCTATTAGTTCAATTATGATGTCATCAATATATAATAACGGACGTAAAAACTCACTAAATGACATTACGCCCCTAATTCGTGGAGCAAATGGGGATGTTTATATTCCGGGGAGCTCGATTAAAGGTGTTATTGATAGTGCTATTATTTCACATATGCTTCGTAATAATAAAGCCTTTAGGAGTAATGTCCAAAGAGAGTTAATTAGAGTTTTAGATGTATATAAAAAAAAGAATGCTAGCAGCCTATTTAAAGATATATTTAAGGTGGTTAATCAAGCGATTCTTAAGCATATTCATGTCCTTACAAACGATGAAGGAAAGCCATTTAAAGGCATTTTAGCCAGTGCTTTTCGAGGCATTTCTGTTTCTGATGCTATGCCTATGGCTGCGATTCAAACAGAGGTATTAAAGAAAGAGGATTCTTGTATTGAGGAAGATGGAACTCACGCTATTTCGGTACATCGTGAGTGTATTTTACCTAATCAAAAGTTTTCCTTTACATTAACTCTTGATACCGCTATGACAAAGGCAATAGGGATTACGAGTATCGATCAAGTATTAGATATTTTACAAGAAGACTTTGATGCAATTCATAAGTTATTAGCATCTAAATTTAAGAAGGTGAGCCCTTCTGTCTTTAAAGCTTTAGAATCAGCTAATGCCTATATTGGTAGTAATACCGGATTTGTTCAAAAGACTATTATTATGTCGACTTTCACAGATGATGAAAAGACAGGCATTGATGTTATTAGAGCTATTTTAGATGTGAAATTTCCAAAAGCTAAACATGATATTAAAGATAAAGTTATGGCACCTCGTGCACTTAATTTAGTAAAGTGGAATGGACATTATTATGAGATGGGGGGCATTCATATTGGCAGATAATGTTGAAATTATGGCCATAGGGTTAGGAATAACAGCAGATCCATCGATTAAAATTGTGCAGTCTATAGGTAGCGTACTACATGGTGTATTAATGGAGTTAGTGGGGACAGAATACGCTGGTCAGTTGCATGAAATGGGCCTGCGCCCTTATAGTCAATATGTATTTTTTGATAAAGAAAAAGGTCTATATATTTGGCGACTTTCTGCCGTAACAGCAGAGGCAGTTAATCGTATATTACGTCCAGTACTAGATATGCCTGAAAAGATTTTTTTGAAACAAAAACGAGGGTATATCTATATTCAGGATAGAACCATCTTAGAAGAAACCTCCTATGAAGCCTTAATGGCTAAGTTCTGGAGTGGGGAAGCAGAGTATGCACAAGCTAAATTGAGGTGCGTGACTACAACAAGCTTTAAGGTAGACCAACAGTATACAATTTTCCCTGAAGCGTTCCGAATTTATCGTTATTTGTTGCGTCAATGGAATCAATTTACAACGTTTGAAATGATGGATTCCGATGATTTATTAGCAGCACTTGAATCCGCGGCTTTTATTCGTGACTATAATTTGCGTATGGGTATGTATGGATTAGAGGGCGTTAAAAATTCGAGGGTTTAGAGGGCAGATTATTATGCAATTTAAACGGAATTTGGTGATGCAACGCATTTTAGCTCTATTAACCTACTATAGCCAATTCACGGGACTAGGAATAAAAACTGCATTAGGTATGGGGGGCGTACAAAGCGAGGTAGTACAATGAGAATTCTTTATACTCCTGTGGGGGATACAGATCCTATTCGTGGATGTTATGATGGTGCAATGATTCATATCGTAAGACATTATAATCCTGATGTGGCAATCCTTGTATTGAGTAAGGATATGGAGATAAAAGAAAAATCTAATAATCGATTTTCGAAGGCTTTAAAACATGTGAAAGCTGATTTAGATATTAGGTTTGTATATACAGGACTTGAAGCGGTACATCGCATTGATACATTGCAACCATTTGTTGACCATTTCTATGAGACGATTTCAGAATATTCTGATGCAGAAATCTTACTTAATTTAAGTTCTGGCACACCTCAAATGAAGCTAATCATGTCTTATCTGAGTGTAGAGCATGATGCGGTGCGAGGTATTCAGGTTGATAGCCCTCAACGTGGTTCTAATCGCTCTGAACCTGCAGTTAATGATGACGAAGATATTGAAGTCGTTATTGAAAATAATTTTGACGATCAAGAGGATAGTGAGAACCGATGTCATGAGCCTCAATTGGGGTATATTAAGCGTAATAATATCAAACAATCTCTTCATACGCTCATTACTAGCTATAAATATAAAGAGGCTATAAGCGCTTATCATAGTTATAAAAGAAGCTTTGAAGATGGTGTTGCTAATGATGTATTACCATTATTAGAACATGCTCAATTACGTTTGGGCTTAGACTATGATGGTGCTTTACAAAAGTCTCGTAAAGTGGGATCTATATCCTTGTCCTCTTTATTTGCTAATAAGGAAATGCGCAAATTACATGAGTTTTTAATGCTTATGGAAGTGCGGTTAAAACAAGGGCAAATTGAGGACTTTATTTTAAAAACCACTCCATTTATGTATGAGTTAATGCGTTATTATTTTACTAAAGAGCTCCATGTAAACTGGCGTCAAATTGAGAAAAAAACATCTAAGGGAATACGCCTTGATATGGTAGCATTTGAAAAACAATATCCTAAACTATATAAATCATGGAAGGCTAACACTCATACTCCTTTTCTACAAGAACTTCAGCTATCCTTTTATCACATGTTACATATGCTAGAAGAGCAGGATATAGTTGATTGCTTATTATTGAAGCAGTTAAAAGAGATACGTAGAATTGAGCAAAAAATTCGTAATAAAATGGCTCATGAGGTTGTTGTCTTTACTGAACAAGATATTTGTAAGGCTGCTGAAATTCAATCATTACAATCTTTCTTACATCAGATTAAAGGAGTATTCTTTATTATTACTGGACAAGCAAAACAGAATAAACTTATATATGATGTTATTAATCAATATGTGTTAGAACAAATACAATAGATATACTAGCGTAAAGGAGGCGATATTATGTCATCCTTATATGTTACAGAAGCCGGTTCATTTATTAAACGACAAGGCGGTCATGTTGTAGTAGGCCGTAATAATGAAATTCTATTTGAAGTTCCATTAGAACGTATTGAAGACATTACAGTTTTTTGATACAGTATCTATATCTAGTTCACTCATTACTGATTTTTATTGAACGTGGTGTACCCTATAACTTGGTTATCTGGATATGGTAAGTATTTTGGTACCTTAATTAATACAAATACTATTGATATTAATAAACACAAGAAACAATTTGATTTATTAGATAATCATGAGTTTAGACTGGCAATGTCACGTAAAATTATTCGTGCAAAGGTTCGTAATCAGCTAACTATATTGCGTCGGTATGCTCGTAATTTAGATGTAGACATAAATATAGATACACAGATTGATAATATTAAATCCGTTCGTAGTCACATTGGTGAGTGTGTTCGTATTTCTGAACTCATGGGTTATGAGGGTATAATTAGTCGACTGTACTTTGAGGCTCTCGGAAAAATTGTTCCGCCTATATTTTCTTTTACTAAGCGATCGAAACAACCTCCGCGAGATGAATTTAACGCCATGCTAGGCTTAGGATATAGCATGTTATTTAATGAAATTCTAGCAGGTTTAATTAATGCGGGCTTACATCCTTTTGTTGGTGTTATGCATAGCCTTGGCAAGGGGGCACCCTGCACTTGCATCAGATTTGATCGAGGAATGGAGAGCTCCTATTATAGATTCTTTAGTTCTTTCTATGGTGAGTCGTAACATGGTGGACCTATCTGATTTTGATAACTCAGATAAAGGTTGTTATATGACTCCAGAAGGTAGAAAAGGACTTTTGACCGCGTATAATAAGAAAATTCGTTCTGAAAATCAATATATTGAGGATCGTAAAAGTTATAGGGAATCAATCTATAAGCAGTGTAAGCAATTTGCTAGTGCCATTATGCACGAAGATGTAGATTTGTATACACCTTTGGAGATTCACTGATATGAAAAAGTTTATAGTATTAGTCATCTATGATGTAGTAGATAATAAAAACGCGTAATCATTTAGTAAAATGTTTAGAACGTTATGGCGTGCGTGTTCAAAAATCAGCATTTGAGGCACTACTAAATAGAAAGCAATATGATGCTATGATGCGGCGTGCCAGTCGAATTATCAATCCCGTAGAAGATTCCCTACGTGTATATATACTTGACGATATAATTAATATCTATACATGGGGAATTGGAGAACGAAAAGAGCAAGATTGTATTATATTGTAATGAAAAATTAATGTATTTATTAGAGATGTTATTTACTGAGCAATGGTAGAATTATCTGTTTTAATTAAGCATCTATCTTTAATTTGATATCCTTGATAATTCTACTATTGCAATTTCTTTGTTTATTTATGCTATAATATATCTAGATTATAATCTTGTGAAATAAAATCTCCGCCGTTGTGATAGTGGTGCGGTTTATAGGTGTTATTTTAGCGTGCTAAAGTGCTATTTGAGGTCGACTTATGATCTCCGCCGTTAATGGTGATTTATGGCTAGATAACATCTACTGTTTCAGATACAGGGTTAAATTAAATAATCCCCAGATGGGGACGGAAACAAACGTGAGTACTTCATAGAATATGGCGATGGGTTTGACCACGTGTTAAATTAAATAATCCCCAGATGGGGACGGAAACGTAAGACATCCATATAATGAAACCCATGTGGTATCTTGTAGGTTAAATTAAATAATCCCCAGATGGGGACGGAAACTAGTTCACTATCGATTCACCCATTTCATACAGCCAATTTTCATGTTAAATTAAATAATCCCCAGATGGGGACGGAAACATTTTAGTCGACTGCACACAGACGGATTTGAACCATCATCAAGTTAAATTAAATAATCCCCAGATGGGGACGGAAACTGTACACATCTACCGCCGATGAGTATAGACGTATACGAACAAGAAGTTAAATTAAATAATCCCCAGATGGGGACGGAAACCAATCGGACAATCGTCCTCGATACGTTCATATAGTTGCGTATCTGTTAAATTAAATAATCCCCAGATGGGGACGGAAACCAAAGTATTGTTCCACCGCATTGATGTACATGGAATGTTCGCGTTAAATTAAATAATCCCCAGATGGGGACGGAAACAATCAAAATAGAAAATTCATAATCTCCATATAAAAATGTATAAGTTAAATTAAATAATCCCCAGATGGGGACGGAAACAAATTCCTAATTGGTTGTATGATTGTATTCCCTACGATGCATTAGTTAAATTAAATAATCCCCAGATGGGGACGGAAACCCATACGACAACTGTCTTCCCATAGAAAAAGAAAAACAGCCATGTTAAATTAAATAATCCCCAGATGGGGACGGAAACATAAGAAAATGACTAGAGCGGAACAATTACTAGACATTAAGAAGTTAAATTAAATAATCCCCAGATGGGGACGGAAACTCCGTTTTCAGATGTAGCAGTAATCACACCACCTCCGCGAAGTTAAATTAAATAATCCCCAGATGGGGACGGAAACCACATAAGTATTAAACATATATCACTCATATGTTGACACTTAGTTAAATTAAATAATCCCTCAGATGGGGACGGAAACTCAATAACATCGGTGCGTTCAATGAATACATTGAGTATTTGAAAGTTAAATTAAATAATCCCCAGATGGGGACGGAAACAAACTATTCGTTCAGCTAGAGCTTTTTGTAACAATGCTTTTTAAGTGTTAAATTAAATAATCCCCAGATGGGGACGGAAACCCGCAGTTTTTACTAATTGTGGAATGTTCTCAAACATCATTATCGTTAAATTAAATAATCCCCAGATGGGGACGGAAACTCTAACATATCAACTTTTGCTTTTATAAATTCATCCATAAGGAAGTTAAATTAAATAATCCCCTAATGGAGACGGAAACTTATAACTATCAACAACGCACATTACTCTTGGTTTATAGCTGTTTAGTTAAATTAAATAATCCCCAGATGGGGACGGAAACGTTCTTTCAGTTTCTCTACAGTATATAAACTTGCGTCATACCATGTGTTAAATTAAATAACCCCGTAATGGGGATGGATGCTTAATTTCTTTCGGTGTTTTTTTGTTGATTTAAATATGTTAAACTAAACTATCTCCCGAAATATAAGTTTCGAAACTCATTATATATTTAGGGGGCTTTACTCGTTGTCTGTTTATGACATGAGTTACATGAAAAAAGTAGCATTACTATACGTAATATAGATTACTCGGCATATGCCATCTGTGTCTATATGTTAGTAATGCTACTTTTTATTCTGATATTGAATTTATTCTGTTAAATATTTTATTACTTTTAATTTCGTTAGATATGCATTTAGCATGTCTAATCGCTCAGCAAATAATGTTTTCATCATAGTAAGACGATATTCCGTAATATTTGAATTTTTTGCATATATGGAATCCATCAATTCCATTGCTATTTTAGACAATGACTGCGGAATTGTTAGTGGTGTTGTTACATACTTTATTTGCTTATCATGTTTCGATTTAAACGGTAATGATGGATACGTATGGAATGGTCTATGTTGATTAATCGTCATTTCGTTGTACCATAGGGTATTGCCATTATCGAAGATCGGGGCCATGCCAAGGAATTCAAGTGTTGTAGAATTCCGTAAGAATCCAAAGTTACCGAAGTGACGATCGTCATTTAATGTTAGATAGTCCAAAGCAAGTGTTGCATCTAAATGGGCTTTCACATTTGGAATTGAAAAATGTGTACACTGATCTAAGAACGCTTGGTATTTATTATCGCGTCTTTTAAGTGGCGCTGCTATGTGCCAGGCAGGGATGTATTCAATGTCTCCGCTCGTAAATAGTGGGCAAGATGACACGATTTCACCAGATGCGATTGTTTCTAATTCATATGGTACATGGTGAAAGTTTAGTTCTTTGCATAATTTTGACACAAATACTTCATTAAATGGTTGTTGATTGAGGAAGTTTCCAGCTTTTAATAGGCGAATACCTTTTTTTTGTTGCACCCACATCTGACGAAGAGAACCGTTTACAGATGAATTCGGTGTAATTAAATCGATATCGATATCATCAGAATCAGATAAGAATAAAGGCGTGTCAATTATAGGATGGTCATAAAAATTGATAGTATCCCAATCTAAATTAGAGTGTATTGGTTTCATCCAATAGTGGTCAGATAGATTAAGTTGATATGATTTTAATGAAAATTCTAATGCATCTGATGCGTGATAGGCCTCTAGTAAATCTTCTAAATTAGGTCGCGAACCGGGAATCGCACGATGCTTTAAAAAATCATTAAGTGCGATTTCTTGATTGTCCATGACCATCATATTCAATGGTTTGCGGTCTGGATTTATGATTTCAGTAACCTTTGTTACTGTTAAAGTATCATCTAATATTGCTGTTAACACAGGAATATTTTTATGCATTAGGATATATCTGCACATAGCATCACCTCCTTTATGTTAAGAATTAATAATTATATACATTATATCGTAAAAATAGAGCTATAGGTATACATTTTTACATAGTAATCTAATATTTCTTAATAAAATGACTGTTAGTAAAACAAAACGCCCCTTCATGGCAACTATCTAAGGTTGCCAATGAAGAGGGCGTTTTGCATTGTAGTAAGAAAGTTAG
>BNJU01003278.1_pt1 | contig 16676 bp, 23 predicted proteins | sample 8539281 | NCBI WGS metagenome assembly BNJU01 (sample SAMD00202456, study PRJDB9452) | human saliva metagenome | isolation source: human saliva | place: Japan
AAATCGTCTGACAGTTCCACATTTCCCAAATTTACTTGAATCTGTTAAGACAATCACTTCCTTAGAAACATCGGACATAGCTTGAACAACTTCACTTCTCATCATATCTTTCCCAGTAAAGCCAAGTTCATCATCATATCCGTCAACCCCTACAAAAGCAAAGGGAACTCTAAACGAGCGGATTAATTCTTTCAAAGCGGACCTACAGTCACTCTCGATTCTTTTTGAAATTCACCACCAAGTAGGATGATTTTACAAGAATCATATTCCTGAATATAATCTGCAATAAAATAAGAATTTGTCACAATCTTGACATTCTTTTTTGTTTGGCAAATTTCTTCCGCTAGCAAGGCACAAGTAGAGCCCGATTCAATCAAAACCGTGTCGTTATCCTTAATTAATTTAGCGGCCTCCCGGGCTATTCTTTTCTTGGTATCATATTGAAAGGACAATCGCACATTGATATCATCTCCACTGTTTAAAACTGCATAGCCATGCTCCCTATGCAATAATCCTTTTGATTCTAGCTTGTCCAAATCCTTTCGAATGGTTACTTTAGAGACTTGTAATTTCTCCGACAAGCTATTGACATCTATCTTTTCAAACTCCGATACTAATTTCAATATTTCATCTAAACGTTGCATTGTTTTTACCTCTTCTCTATTTTAGCAAATTTCTGAGTGAATTCAAAACAAAATAAACTTTCGTTCGTAATTGAATTAGTTTCTTAAATAATGTATAATAGATTTACTAGATTGATAGGAGAGCAAAATATGGAACAAAATCGTGGCATTATCTTTAACATCCAACACTTTAGTATCCATGATGGCCCTGGCATCCGAACTACTGTATTTCTAAAAGGATGTCCCCTACGTTGTCCATGGTGCTCCAATCCTGAATCCCAGCGTGCAAATCCTGAAAAAATGTTAGATGCTGTTACTAAAAAGGAAACTATCGCGGGAGAAGAAAAAACAGTCACAGAAATCATAGACGATGTCTTAAAAGACGTTGATTTCTATGAAGAATCTGGTGGTGGCCTTACCCTGTCTGGTGGAGAAATCTTTGCTCAATTTGAATTTGCCAAATCTATCTTAAAAGCTGCGAAAGAAGTTGGACTTCATACTGCAATCGAAACGACAGCTTTTGTTGAACATGAGAAATTTGTCGATCTCATTCAGTATGTTGATTTTATTTATACAGACCTTAAACATTACAATACACTTAAACATAAGAGGGTTGTCGGAGTCAACAATCATCTGATTATTAAAAATATTCATTATGCCTTTGCTCAAAACAAAACAATCGTTTTACGTATTCCAGTCATTCCTAATTTCAATGACTCTTTAAACGATGCTGAAGAATTTGCTTCTCTTTTTAATTCTCTCAACATCGATGAAGTACAACTTCTCCCATTTCACCAGTTTGGAGAAAACAAATACAAGCTTTTAGGACGTCGCTATGAAATGGAAGGAATAAAAGGCTCTGCATCCAGAAGATTTATATGACTACCAGCAAGTTTTTTTAGATCATGACATTCACTGTTATTTCTAATCCACTCAAAAATCCCCAAAGCTAGTTTCAGTCAGCTGAAACTTGGCTTCGGGGATTTTTATTTTTTTTCACGAGCGATCAAGAAAATCAATCAATTGCTTAACTGAAGTCGAGACTACCAAATAATTACACGATCCTCTGGTGCGCGCCACATGCCATCTCCTTCTTTGACATCAAAGGTTTCAAAGAATTCGTCAAAGTTTGGTAATTGAACATTGGTGCGGAGTTTTCCTGGTGCGTGGACATCAACACTTGCGAGAAGTTGCATGTACTCTGTCCGAGCTTTCATGCGCCAGATGCGAGCAAAGTTGGTGAAGAATTCTTCTGCTGAGAAGTCTACTTCTTTCTTCGCCGCTTCAAGGGCTGCAGCAATACCTCCAAGGTCTGCCACGTTTTCAGAAACGGTCAATTTCCCGTTGATCTTGGCACCGTATGAGTCTTGACCTTCGAACTGATCGATAACTTTTTGAGTCCGAGCGGTAAAGGCTTCATAATCTTCTGGCTTCCACCAGTCTTTCAAGCTACCGTGCTCGTCAAAGGAAGCACCATTGGTGTCAAAGGCGTGGGAGATTTCATGGGCAATGACTGCACCGATTCCGCCATAGTTAGCTGATGATGATTGGTGAAGGTCATAGAAAGGTGCTTGGAGAATCGCTGCTGGGAAGACGATTTGGTTCTGTTGCGGATCATAGTAGGCATTGACCATATTAGCTGGCATGTGCCACTCGCTCCGATCGACTGGTTGGTTCCACTTGCTCCAGACATGCTCGATGGAAATTTGAGCCAATTTTTGAGCATTTTCCACCAAGGTCTTGCTCTCGTCGATGATCTTTTTGGCATACGTTTCTGGTAATTTTTCAGGGTAGCCGATATGTGGTGTGATGACATTGAGCTTGACAATGGCTTTTTCACGAGTTTCAGGAGCGAGCCAGTCCGCTTTTTCTAAGCGATCCTTGTAAACCTCAATCATGGTCGCTACTTTATGCTCTACGTCTGCTTTCGCTTCTGGTGAGAATTTTTCGCCCGCATACCAGAGTCCAAGCGCTTGGCTATAAGGCCCTTCCGCCAAGGCCAGAGCGGCTTTTTCTTTCGGACGTGCTTCTGGTGTCCCTGTAATCGTACGGCTATACTCACCAGATAAGACACGGATTTCTTCAGTCAAGAAAGACGTCCAAGAAAGAGCTGCACTGAGTTTCAACTTGGCATGAAGGGTTTCCCAGTTGGCTGCTGAGTAGAATTTTGGCGCAAATTCCTTCCAGAAGCGCTCTTCTGGAACAATGATAGTATCTGGCGTTTGCCCGATCACTTCTGTAAAGAAGGTATCGAGTGGCAATTCTGGAACCAAGGCCTTGAAATCTGCCCACTCATAAGGATGGTAGAGTTTGTTGTACTCGGATTTTTCTTCGTTTGACAAGACATATTTGGCCAATTCTGCATCGGCCGCAATCACCTTATCCAGGATATCTTTGATTTCTTCCTCTGAGAAATCAAATTTTGCTAAAAGCTTTTCAACCATTTGACGCCAAACAGCCAATAACTCTGGGCCTTTTTCATTGCCTTCTTCATAGTAGGTCGTATCAGGCAAGATCAAACCGAGTGCTTCTCCCCACAAGACATTCATTTGGGCATTCATAAAGTCTGGTGATACGCTAAATGGCAAGAGATTTGGTTTGCCAGCTAGTTCATAGGTGCCTAACTTGCTGGTATAGTCTTCAAAAGAAGAAAGAGCCTTGATTTCATTGATCAAAGGCATGAGCTGGAGCCACACCAGCTGCTTCCCGCGCATCAAAATCTGCCACCATTTTGTGGTATTTGACAAAGTTTTGCAGAATGCTGTCTTCAGGTAGCTCTTCTCCCCGTTGCCATTTTTCCGGTAATATCCAACATCAAGTTTTTCGATATCTTGGATCAAGTCCATAAAACCACCAGTTGACGGTTTGTCATCAGGAATCACAGCTGTCTCAGCCCATTTCCCCATTGACGTAATCATAAAAAAATCATCTTGTAAACGTACCATGATCTTCTCACTTTCATTCTTTTCTAATAACCTTATCAAAAAAATAGGTCTATTTTTTTCAATGATTACAAAAGATTTAATCTAAATTATTTTTAAAAAAATTAACTTGACTTAATTTTTTTATTTATGTATATTAATGGTAAAGGAGCAAAATCATGATTCAAATTGAACATCTAAGTGTTGCTTACCAGCAAACACTGGCCTTGGAGGATCTTTCCCTCACCATCCAGGGTCCAACCATCCTAGGCATTCTTGGACCCAACGGAGCTGGAAAATCAACCCTGATCAAGGCCATGCTAGGACTTCTCCCTCATTCGGGAAAGGTCCAGCTCGATCAAAAAGGACCTCGGCCAAGTTCTTCAACGAGTGGCCTACGTCGAACAGAAATCCGCTATTGATTTCCACTTCCCCATCACGGTGCGGGAGTGTGTCTCACTGGGCCTCTACCCCCATCTTTCTATCTTCAAGAGAAAAAGCAAAGAGGATCTCCAAAAAGTAGAAAATGCCTTGAAACTTGTCAATCTTCTTGATCTAGCGGATCGCCAGATCGGCCAGCTTTCAGGAGGGCAATTCCAACGGGTCCTGATCGCCCGCTGCTTGGTTCAAGAAGCAGAGGTCATCTTCTTGGATGAGCCCTTCGCTGGGATTGACTCTGTCAGCGAAGACATCATCATGCAGACACTCCAAACCTTGAAAAAGGAAGGCAAGACCATCCTGATCGTCCATCACGATCTCAGCAAGGTCCCAGCTTACTTCGACCAGGTCCTCCTTCTCCATCGTAAGCTGATTGCTTTTGGAAAAACAGAGGAAACCTTTACCAAGGAGAATCTTCATGCAGCCTACGGTCATGAACTCTTTATAGGAGGTGAAATCAGATGATTGCAGAATTTATCGATGGATTACAACAATTTCATTTCCTCCAAAACGCTCTCATTACAGCTATTGCCATCGGGATCGTCGCTGGTGCAGTCGGATGTTTCATCATTTTGCGAGGCATGTCTCTCATGGGAGATGCCATCTCACACGCAGTCCTTCCAGGGGTGGCTCTGTCCTTTATCCTGGGCATCAATTTCTTTATTGGCGCCATTGCCTTTGGGCTTTTAGCTTCCATCCTCATCACCTATATCAAGAGCAACTCCATCATCAAGAGCGACACTGCGATTGGGATTACCTTTTCTTCTTTCCTCGCCTTAGGAGTCATTCTGATCGGAGTCGCTAAAAGTTCCACCGACCTTTTCCACATCCTCTTTGGGAATATCTTGGCCGTGCAAGACCAGGATATGTGGATGACCATCGGTATTGGGGTGGCGGTCTTGCTGGTGATTTGCCTGCTCTTTCGACCCTTACTGCTCACATCTTTTGACCCCGTTCTGGCTCAGTCCATGGGCGTCCGGGTCAAGGTCTATCACTACCTTCTCATGGTGCTCTTGACCTTGGTTTCTGTCACTGCTATGCAGAGTGTCGGGACCATTCTCATCGTTGCCATGCTCATCACACCCGCTGCGACAGCCTATCTCTATGCCAATAGCCTCTGGTCCATGATGCTCCTTTCATCCGGATTAGGTGCTCTTGCATCCATCCTGGGACTCTTTATTGGCTACAGTTTCAACATCGCCGTCGGGTCTTGTATCGTCCTCACTTCTGCAGTCTTCTTTCTCATCAGCTTCTTTATCGCTCCTAAGCAGAGAAAGAATAAGCACGCTCTTTCACCTCATTAAAGGAGAAACACATGAAAAAAATCGCTTCTGTCCTTGCCCTCTTTGTGGCGCTCTTATTCGGCCTTATGGCCTGTAGCAAAGGCTCTTCTTCCAAGGCCTCATCTGATAAATTGAAGGTGGTTACCACCAACTCCATCCTTGCCGATATCACCAAAAATATCGCGGGGGATAAAATCGAGCTACACAGTATTGTCCCTGTCGGCCAAGATCCCCATGAATACGAACCACTCCCAGAAGATGTCAAAAAAACTTCACAAGCAGACCTCATCTTCTACAACGGCATCAACCTCGAAACGGGTGGCAATGCTTGGTTTACCAAGTTGGTCAAAAATGCTAATAAAGTAGAAAACAAGGACTATTTCGCTGCCAGCGATGGCGTAGAGGTCATCTACCTAGAAGGCCAAAACCAAGCTGGAAAAGAAGACCCTCACGCTTGGCTCAATCTCGAAAACGGGATCATCTATGCTAAAAACATTGCTAAACAATTGATCGCCAAAGATCCAAAAAATAAGGACTTCTACGAAAAAAATCTAGCAGCCTATACTGAAAAACTGAGCAAGCTGGATCAAGAAGCCAAGCAAGCATTCAATAACATCCCAGCAGACAAGAAGATGATCGTAACCAGTGAGGGTTGCTTCAAGTACTTCTCCAAAGCCTACGGCGTCCCATCTGCCTATATCTGGGAAATCAACACTGAAGAAGAAGGGACACCTGAACAAATCAAAACGCTGCTAGAGAAATTGCGTCAAACCAAAGTACCGTCCCTCTTTGTCGAATCCAGTGTCGATGAGCGTCCTATGAAAACTGTGTCTAAGGATAGCAATATCCCTATCTTTGCAAAGATCTTTACTGACTCGATCGCCAAAGAAGGCGAAGAAGGCGACAGCTACTACAGCATGATGAAATGGAATTTGGAGAAAATCGCAGAAGGTTTGAACAAATAAGATTCCAAACTGATTAGATTCTCAAACAAATCAGTGGCTCTTCCCCCTTCATTAATGTACAATGAAAAGAAAAAAGGAGTCTTTGCTATGACAACATTTTTAGGAAACCCTGTTACCTTTACCGGATCTCAACTTCAAGTTGGCGATACTGCTCATGACTTTTCACTGACTACACCAAACTTGGAGAAAAAATCTTTGGCTGATTTTGCTGGGAAGAAAAAAGTCCTCAGCGTGATCCCATCTATTGACACAGGTATCTGTTCCACTCAAACACGTCACTTCAACCAGGCCCTCTCTGACATGGAGGACACTGTGGTCTTGACGGTTTCTGTCGACCTTCCTTTCGCTCAAGGCAAATGGTGTGCTGCTGAAGGGATCGAAAATGCCATCATGCTCTCAGACTACTTCGACCATTCCTTCGGAAAAGCCTATGGCCTCTTGATCAATGAATGGCATTTGCTCGCACGCGCTGTCTTGGTCCTAGATGCGGACAACAAGGTCACTTACGTCGAATACCTAGACAACATCAACAGCGAACCCAATTACGACGCGGCAATCGAAGCCGTCAAAGCACTTGATTAAAGTAAAAAGAGGTCTACGACCTCTTTTCTATATCTACAAAATTCGTTCAGAGACTTTCCTTAGGTGAGTTTCTAAGAGGCCTTTTTCTTCAATCCGAAAGAGGACTACTATAAAATCCGATGGAGTCCATTCTGGAAGAGGACTCGCCAGCGTAAGCGTGGGATTCCTCTGAGGAAGCGCCGCACACGCTTTGCTACTTGTTGCTTGTAGCTCTTGCCTCCTTGTGCAAAGGTTCCCTTCCGGCTCCAGTATCCTTCAATACTACGATCATTCTTCGGAGCGAGATAGCGAACACCTTGCTGATAGAGGACCTTCTTACGAAAAGGTGGATCCCACGGTTTGACGGGATCGATATCCAAGTCCTTATGGGTCCGGCCTCTGGCTAAGCCATAGTTGAAACTGGCTCCATTGACAATGCCATTTTCAGAAATCTGATTCGGATCCACTTCGTTGAGAAACTGGCCACCCTGATCCAGGATATACTCTGTATGAAAGTTGAGCAAGACCTTAAAATTCAACTGGGCCTGGGCACGAGATGGGAAGGCGAGCTGGCCGTCTTGATCCACATAGACCTTATTGTGGAGACGAGCCGCTGCATAGGCATCGATACGGACTTTTTTGTAACCTGCAATAGGCTTGTAGCGCCTCTTCATCAGTCTGCCCCGCTCTGGCATAATGCTCCCGAATCCACTGGGCCTGGTAGGCAGAGAGCAGATAGCGAAACTGGTGGACCTGGCGTTTTAAGAGCTGGTCTCCTCTTTGCTGGCTAATGGATCCTGAGCAAATGCTACTTGGACCACTCTTGAAAAAGAGGACCAAAAAGGTGAATGAGGGGGCAATCTGGCCAGAACCGCTTCAGAAAGAAGGCGGTCTCCTCACAGTTCCCCGATAAATCCCGTGGCATAAGACAAAGGTGCATGACCCCTTTTAAGAGGGCCTGGGCACGACCTGCCGTCAACCCCTGCAGCTCTCTCTGCCACATCTCTTGGAAAAGAGGGCTGGCAAAGACAAAGACAGAGCGGTAACAAGCTCGCCTTCTTGCTTCATCTTCGCAAGACTGCAATCGGTTTTTCTAAGTGGCTGAGACCTCTGGTCGTCCAGCCCAGTTTTTCCAATTCCTGTCGCTGCATCTGCCCCCTCCTTTCCATATTGCTCTTGGTTTATGCTTCTATACTATCATCTTTCGCCCTCCCAGACAATTCCTATCCACTGGCCAAGCCATTTTGCGCTTTTTTGATATACTAGAAGGAGCGAAGAAAAAGAGGACCCTATGACACCAAATAAAGAAGATTACCTCAAGTGCATCTATGAAATCGGCACGCAACATGAAAAAATTAGTAACAAAGAGATTGCGGCCCGGATGCAGGTTTCGCCTCCAGCCGTGACTGAGATGGTCAAGCGCATGATCTCGGAAAATCTCCTCATCAAGGACAAGACCCACGGCTATCTGCTCACCGAGCTCGGCCTTCAAACGGTTTCCGATCTCTTTCGCAAGCACCGCTTGATTGAAGTGTTCTTGCTCAAAAAACTGGGCTATACAACTGAAGAAGTCCATGAAGAGGCTGAGGTGCTCGAGCATACTGTCTCCGACCGCTTTATCGATAAACTTGACCAGATGTTAGACACTCCTAAGACCTGCCCCCACGGAGGAACTATTCCCCCAAAAGGACAACTTCTCATCGAGGCTTACCAGGACCGTTTGAGTGATGTCAGCGAACCGGGAACCTATCGTTTGCGAAGAGTCCAGGATAGCTTTGAATTGCTGAATTTTTTAGACCAGATCCAGCTGACCATTGGAGATGTCATTCTCTTCAAAGGCTATGATGATTACACCGGCCTCTATCAGCTCCAGATCAAAGACCAAGACATCCAGATCAATCATCTGATTGCCCAACAACTTTACATAGAAAAATATGCTCTTTGATTAAGAGCATGTCAGATTGAAGAAATAGTATTCCTAGAAACTTTCCTTAGGTGAGTACGGACGTCAGCGAACTTCTACGAAGTTCCATGACTTAGTTTTGAACCTAAGGTTTCAAAACTCCCGAGTGCTTGAAACAACAATGTTTCAAGCATTTTTCTCACGGCGGAAAGTTTCGGATTTACTTCGACAACTCAAAGTAATATAAGGATTTTTTTGAAAAATTATTCAGCTATCCTAAGTAAAAAGTAATTTGTCGACATTCAAACAAGCCCTTTAATCAAGGGCTTGTTTTTCTATGGATTTTTCGTATCGAGGATGATGGTCACCGGGCCATCATTGATGAGTTCGATTGCCATATCTGCAGCGAAGACCCCTCGTTTGACAGGGACTTCCTTTTCTAACAAATCATTGAAGTCATCGTAGAGCTGGCTGGCCATCTCTGGATTGGCTGCCCCGATAAAGGCTGGACGATTGCCTTTTTTTGTCTGGGCAAAGAGGGTAAATTGAGAAATCGAGAGGATTTCTCCTTGAATATCCTTGACAGATAAGTTCATCTTCCCTTCTTCATCCGAGAAAATCCGCATTTGCGTGACCTTGCGCACCGCATACTCCAAATCCTTCTGGTCATCCTCAGGCCCCACTCCCACCAAGAGCAAAAGCCCATCCTGAATCTGACTATAGACTTGACCATCAATAGAAACCGAGGCCCTTTTGACCCGTTGAATCACTAATTTCATATTATTATCCTATTTATACAATCTATTGGGCTCACTGCTTCAAAGAACATCAACATCAGACAAGGCAGTGAGACGCAGGCAGACTATCCGAAAACCAAAGGCTGTTCAGTTGCTTTTAGGGCAAGGCAGCGAGACGAAGACAGTACTGAAGTACGGCGAGGCGAGCTAACGAAGCAATAAAAGATAACTGAGCAGCCGACTAGCCGTTGGTACGCTTAACAGAGTACACCTCCGGCACACTCTTAATCTTATCCACAACCGTTGTCAACATAGACAGGTTTGGAATCCCGAAGGAAATGTGGATATTGGCAAATTTCATATCTTTGGTTGGTTGGGCATTGACGGTTGAGATCATCTTAGCCGTGTTGGAGAGGACTTGAAGGACATCGTTGAGGAGGCCTGCACGGTTGAGGCCGTAAATATCGATATGGGCGATGTAGTCCTTGGTCGTGTTATTGTCTTCCCACTCGACGTCGATCAAACGTTGCTCGTAGTTGTCTTGGGCCCGTAGGTTCATACAGTCTTGACGGTGGATGGCAACCCCACGTCCTTTGGTAATGTAGCCGACAATTGTATCTCCTGGCACGGGATTGCAACACTTGGCAATCCGGATCAAGAGACCAGAAGCCCCTTGGATGACCACGCCACCTTCGTGACGGACCTTGAGGGTGTCTTTTTTATTTTCAACCTTGACTTCGCCACCCTTGACCAGCTCTTCTGCTTCCGCGCGCGCCTTGGCTTTTTCCTCTTCGCGGCGCTCTTCTTCCGTCAAACGGTTAAAGACAGAGATGGCTCCGACTTCTCCAAAACCGATGGCCGCAAACAAGGCCTCTTCGGTCTTGTAGCTGGTCTTTTGCAAGACCTTGTCCATGTGCTTCTTGTCCATGAACTTGTTGGCAATCATATCATGCTCATGGAATTGAGCCATGAGCAACTCTCGTCCACGGTTGATCGAGAGTTCCTTGTCTTGGTTCTTAAAGAATTGGCGGATCTTATTACGCGCCTTGCTGGTCTTGACGATATTGAGCCAGTCACGACTTGGACCAAATGAGTTGGCATTGGTGATGATCTCCACCTGATCACCCTGTCCGTAGCTTGGTAGTCAGAGGCACCATCCGGCCATTGACCTTGGCTCCGACAGCCTTTTTCCCCTATCTTGGTATGAATCTCATAGGCAAAGTCAATCGGTCCAGAATCCTTTGGAAGAGAACGAACCGCTCCATCTGGAGTAAAGACATAAATCTCTTCTGCCAGATAGTTTTCTTTGACAGTATCGACAAATTCTTTGGCATCATCCGCCTGGTCTTGGAGTTCCATCATCTCCTTGATCCAGTTCATCCCAATAGCCGATTCTTTGCTATTGACTTGGCCCTTGATCCCTTTCTTATAGGCCCAGTGTGCCGCAACCCCGTACTCAGCAACTTCGTGCATTTCCTTGGTACGGATCTGGAACTCGATGGGACCTTTTGGACCGTAGACAGTGGTATGAATAGACTGGTAACCATTAGCCTTCCGATTGGCGATATAGTCCTTGAAACGACCTGGCATCGGCTTCCACAATTCGTGAATGTAACCCAGCATGGCATAAACGTCACTTGGAGATTCCAGAATGCAACGGATGGCAATCAAATCATAGATTTCATCAAAGCGCTTCTTCTTATCCTGCATCTTGCGGTAGATGGAGTAGATATGCTTAGGGCGACCATAGATTTTCCCATAGAGGTGGCGTTCTGCTGCATAGGACTCGATCTTTTGGACAACTTCTTCTACCAAGGCTTCCCGCTCACGACGCTTCTCCTTCATCATATGGGAAATTTTGTAGAACTCGACTTCGTTCAGATAACGGAAGGATAAATCTTCCAATTCCCATTTGACGCTGGAAATCCCAAGACGGTGAGCTAGCGGTGCATAGATTTCCATGGTTTCTTGAGAAATCCGCTCTTGCTTGTCCTTGCGCAAATGCTTCAAAGTCCGCATGTTGTGCAAACGGTCTGCTAGCTTGACCAAGATGACACGGATGTCTTGAGACATGGCCATGAGCATCTTGCGGTGGTTCTCTGCCAACTGCTCTTCATGGGACTTGTATTTGACCTTCCCGAGCTTGGTCACTCCATCAACAATCACTCGGACATCGTGTCCAAATTCGCGTTCTAGATCATCTAGGGTCGCGTCTGTATCCTCGACAACGTCGTGCAAAAAAACCACAGGCAACGGTCACAGCATCCAACTTCAATTTTGCCAAAATGCCGGCAACTTGAATAGGGTGGATGATATAGGGTTCACCTGATTTACGGAATTGCCCACTATGGCAGTCGACCGCATAAAGGAGAGCTTTTTCTACAAATGCAACATCCTCTCCCGACAAGTATTTTTTGGTAAGGGCAATAACCTGGCCCCCTGTTAAAGGTTCTTCTTTCGGCATCTAGTTTTCTCCACTTTCTTGCCTTCTATTCTATCACTTTTAGCTCTATATGAAAACTAGTCCGATTGACTTTCATGCTATTTGAGGAGCTTTCCAGCACTATCAGCCAGAAATCCCGAACGTAGGCTCCCTTTTTATACAAATACTCCATTTTTTATAAAAAATTCATTAATTTGTAATATATAAAAAATAAGAAAACGAATAAATTCTGAACAAAAATAAGATATAAAAAGAAACGCGTGAAGATCTACCTTCACGCGTTTTTCATTAATTCTGTGACAACACTCACTGCGCTAAGGGCATAGAGTGGGGCGGTTTCTGCTCGGAGAATCCGAGGGACCAAGTCCTGCAAGGACTGCTCCCTTTAGCTTCAAAACTTTCAATTTCTGCAGGGTGAAAGACCACCTTCCGGTCCAAAGATAAAGAGAAGCTTGCTCCCATCTTTCAAGACCACTTACAGCTTGTACAAGAGCAGCGCTTTCGCCTTCTTTGGCCGACTCTTCATAGGCTACCACGATGCGGTCAAACTGGTCGAGTTGGGCTAGAAAGTCTGCCTTTTTCTCAAAAAGGGTAATGCTTGGAACAAGATTCCGCTTGCTTTGCTCTGCTGCTCCAAGGGCGATTTTTTCTAGTTTCTCAACCTTTTTACCCAATTTCTTGCCATCCCACTTGGCAACTGACCAATCGGCAGGAAAGGCCCAGATTTGGCTAGCACCGAGCTCTGTTACTTTTTGAGTGATAAACTCCAGTTTATCCCCCTTGGGAAAGCCTGATGCGATGGTCACTTGAATAGGTAGTTCCACATTGTCATCCAATTCCTCAACCAGCTCAAACTGACGCGCCTCCACATTGACCACGCGCGCCAAACGCTTAATGGCATCATCAAAGACTAAAGTCACTCGTCATCTTCCTTTCAGGCGCATGACCTGAAACATGTGCTTGCTGGTTTCCTTGTCCTCGATAGTGACAGGTGAGCTGCACACCTTTTGACAAAAATACTGCTGCATGCTAGCCTCCAATCACACCGGAGACATCCTTGGTCTTCTTGAAGACGCAGGCATTCCATTCCCCTTGAATCATGTGGGTTTCAAGGAAAAATCCAGCTGCTTCCGCCGACTCACGGACCATGTCCCACTTGTCCCTGATAATGCCACTCATGATCAGGTAACCTTCATCCTTGACCAAGCGATAAGCATCATCTGTCAGATGAATGAGGATATCCGCCAAGATATTGGCCACGATGACATCTGTTTCAATCTCCACCCCCTTGAGCAAATCGCCTGGGGCCACATGGATGTTTTTCCATGCCCAGGGGATTGAGCTCAATATTTCTCCTGAGCGACGCGAACTGCCACATCATCCAAGTCATAGGCAAAGATTTCCTTGGCACCCAGAAGTGAGCTAGCAATAGAAAGGACACCTGAACCTGTCCCCACATCTAGCACTGTTTCCCCACCACGAAGAACCTGCTCCAAGGCAAAAGAGACTCATCTTGGTTGTTGGGTGGGTTCCTGTCCCAAAGGCCATACCAGGATCTAGTTTGATAATCTTTTCTCCAGCAGTCGCCTCATAGTCCGTCCATGACGGCACAATAGTCAAGTCATGAGTGATACGAGCTGGTTCATAGTATTTCTTCCAGTTGTCGGCCCAGTCTTCCTCAGCCAAGGCAGTCGTGCCCATCTTGACCTCTCCTAGATCCATAAAATCCGTCAATTCTGCTAAGCGAGCCTGCAAGTCCGCTTCAACCGCTGCTACATCAACCGTTTCCGGGTAGTAGGCTGTCACCACGATTTCTTCTTGTTGCTCGACCTCAGGGAAAATCTCACCGAAAGCGATCGACATTTCCCACATAGTCCATGCTGTCTTCGATTGCGACCCCTTGGGCACCCCAGCTCAATCAAGAGGTTGAGACCAAATCCTCTCCCTCACGCTTCACTGTAACTTTTAACTCTTGCCATGTTTCCATCATTAAGATACCAAGCCCGTAAAACACAAAGCCAAAATAGGAAATTCTCTGAAGACGCTTTGTGTCTAAGAGAAGTTTATCTTTTGGCACAGTGTTTAGGGCGGGTTCAGATTTAGAAATTTAACCGAACCATCCTTTCTATTTCTCTATCAATTTTTTTCATGTAGACCATATCCATGCCTTCTTTTTCAGGCTCGATATGGGTTTGATGGTAGCCATTCTTCTCGTAGAACGCAACCATGCCTGCATCCTGTAACACCGTACACAAATCCCATTGTCTAACAGTTGAAAATTCCTCTTCTAGTAAGCGCAATCCTTCAGATCCATACCCTTTTCCCTGATACGGAGGCAGAATCGCTGCGGTCCCCAACCAAGCTTCCGTTAACTCTTCATTGGTCTGAATTCGTAAAAAACCAATCTTTTCTTCATTTTCTTTCACAAAGTAGTAATAGCTATTAGGACGTTCTGCCAGTTTCCACTTGATTCGTTCGCGGTCCTCCAGATAAGGATCATATTCATCTTGGTATTTTTTTCATAGACAGCCTTAAAGCTGGCTCTCTGAATTGCAATAATAGTTTCTAAATCCTCTGCTCCCGCTCGAACAAGTGTTATCATAAACTTTCCTCCAAATAATCCCTCAATCTCCCCTGTAGCTGAGGCACTGCCTGTTTAGACTTCAAAAAAACTCCTCAATAGGCATCAGTTTATAGGCCTGTCCTTCATCTCCAAAGGTAATATTGTCAAATTGTTCTTGTCTTAGCTGACCAACCATAAAGACCGATTGCTTGCCTTCAAAAGATTACGCTAGGATAAATTTTTCCCCAAAGCAGACAGTCTTCATTTAAATGAATTCTCAATTCTTCATGAAACTTCACGCGTGCGCACTCAAAGGGACTTTCATCCCCTTCACGGCCACCACCTGGCAACTCCCACATGTTGGGACAAGGGATATCGTCCTTGTCATCACGTAAGATAGTCAAGACCTTATCCCCACAAATCAAGGCAATCTTGCAACCTTGAAAATCTATTCTGCTATCCAATAATTCCATGATATTTACTCTTTTTCTATGATAACAATTACTCTCTAGGAAAAATACGAGCTAGCTTTCTTCAATCACCTTTTGGCACTCTGCATCCCAGTACGCCTGCCATCTACCATGGTTTTTTAGCAAAATAAACCGTAAACTCATCATTTACATAATCTGCAACATAGCGAAGATTAGGAGGATTTTCATCAAAACTTAATATCCAAGGATGGAAGTAAAAGGTTTTCTCCCACCTCTTCTGAGTATAGCCCAGATTCTTGGCAAACTGAGGGATGGGTTGTTGCAACTCGCTTTCCAAATAGGACTGAATGGCATTGTCAAAACTATTTCAAACGAGCTAATAGTTGCTGAAACTGATCTTCCTCCTCAATTTTTGAAATCACCTATGAACTCAAATTCTGCAAAAAGTCTATAGAAAATTCAAATAATGTGATTTTACCATCCTCAACATAGTGCCCATCTTCATCAACACAACAACGAGTTCCTGACTTCAATACTCGCTCAAAATCTAAATCCGCAAAGCGATTGCGGGGAAGGATCGACTCACGTTTTTGAGATTTTTGGGATTTTTTACTAAATAACCGCTTAAATTTCTGAAGCATCGGACAGCTCCCTTTCCTATTTCTCAGCTCACCTGAGTCTCTTCTTCCTGTATGGCTTGTTCCAACTCATCTAACCACTGCTGGTAATAAGCTTTCTCATCCCGCAGCATGCGACTCACATCCATCTTCTGTCTGGCAAGCTTGATCGCCTTGTGGGTCTGGGCCAAATCTTTCTTGACCTTAAATTGATACCAGGCTTGGACCGCCTGTATATTGGTCAATTTCATTGATAAAAAAGACTTAACTCGTCGAATGGTCGCGTACTCCTCTGCTTTTTCATGATTTCCTTCCAACAAGGCGATATGCAGTAGGGACAACTGGGCGACCGTTTGAATCACCGGATTATCTGCCCTCTCCAGTAAAGCCTGAAACTGCTCTTTAGCTGCCTCTCGATCGCCCTCTAGGATCAAGACTTCTCCCTGAAGGGCTAAGGCACCCTCCACAAAGCCTCCTCGGGCCTCCTCAGGAACAGGTCCAACAAAGTCTTTTAGATCGTAGTCTTCTGGCGCTAGCAGGGTCTGAGCAGAATGGCGGAGTCCGAGATAAGCATAGGTTACATTTTTCAGGATGGTGCATCAATTCTAAAATTTTGGCTCCATCTGTAATCCCAAGAGGGAGAACATTGGCCAAAATGAAGGAGAGATTGAGACAAATCCATGTGCCTGCAAAATACCAACTCTGTGTCAGAACGCCAAAGAGGATGGATAAGATGAGTAAGGTCAAATGAACCAATATCCCACCTGAGAGCATCAAGATCATTCGTTGATCACTTTCATCCTCTTTTTAGTCCAATATACTGGGCGCCGACATTTTTTTCAGAACTGCCGTGTGACTAAGACGAAAACTTTCCTGCTTTTTTTAGTCAGGAGGAAAACTTCCCTAAGCCTCAAAGCGACGAGGCGATAGCCCGTCAGATAGCCACAGAAAAGCATGCCCCAGTTCATGAAGAATAAAAATGAGGTACATGCTACCAAAAGTGAAGAGATAGCCCGGTACAAAAACCAGTTGAAAGCCTAAATCCGTAAAGGCAATCGTCCCCAAGGCAAAAGCCCCCATCAAGAGCAGAAAGGACAGGCCGTAAACCAGGTAAGTCCCAATTTTCTTCATAAAACTCTCCAACCAACTCCTAATATCTCGGATAAGGATAAAATTCTCCCTCTTCCAAGC
>BNJU01004952.1_pt1 | contig 16657 bp, 18 predicted proteins | sample 8539281 | NCBI WGS metagenome assembly BNJU01 (sample SAMD00202456, study PRJDB9452) | human saliva metagenome | isolation source: human saliva | place: Japan
GATCAGTTTGTTCCATGCTTTGACGGCCAGCGTTATGGACATCCAAGTTTCATTTTATGGAAATTATTACGGTATAGGTGGTGAAAAAGTCCACATCAATGGATAATTGACAAACTTTTAGAAGTGAGAAAAAAATAATGCTTATGGAGACCAAATAAATTATTTCGATAATCCAAATGTAGTTGCGGTTCATAGAACTGGTAAAGATGAATGGACAGGTTGTGTTGCGGTACTTTCAAATGCTGATTATGATAGTGAAATTCAAGTAGAAGTTGGAAGAGAAAGAGCTGGACAAATTTGGCAAGAAGTTACTGGAAGTGGATTTGAGGATGTTGTGATTAATGAAGAAGGAAAAGGTGATTTTAGAGTAAAAAGCTGAAAAAAAATAGCTGTTTGGGTGCGGAAAGATTAGTTAGAATCAAGGAAATATGATATAGAAATGTTTGAGCAGGAGAAAGAAAAATGAAAAATAATAATAAGAGAGAAGAAATATTAGAGAATGTTCAAAGAGTCGTTGTAAAAGTGGGAACATCGACCCTTACGACTGAGGATGGACGTTTAAATATCGATAAAATAAAAAATTGTAATGGAATTGAGTAATTTGCAAAAATAAGGGATATGACGTGATACTTGTAACTTCTGGAGCAGTTGGTGCTGGGATGGGACTTTTAATATAAATGAAAAACCTAAAAACATTGGCAGAAAAAAACAGATGTTATCAGCTGTTGGTCAGGTTTCGCTTATGCAGATTTATCAGACGCTTTTTAAAGAACATAACAAAATAATTGGGCAACTTTTTATTGACAAAAAGAGGAATTTTTCAAATAGAAAAAGATATTTGAATATGAGAAACGTTTGTAACGCATTTTTTGAAAAAGAAAGATTATTCCAATTATAAATGAAAATGATGTGATTGTCTCAAATGCTTTTAAAAAAATAAAGGTTGGCGACAATGATACAATGTCAGCGCTTGTTTCAGGATTGATTGATGCTGATTTGTTGATTATTTTGTCGGATATTGATGGGCTTTATAACAAAAATCCTAGAAAATATGAGGATGCTAATCTAATTAATATGGTTGGAGATATCAATGAAGACATAAAAAAAATATGGCAGGAGCAGAAGGTTCAAAAATTTGGAACTGGTGGAATGATTACAAAAATTGTTGTTGCAGAGATGGTAACAAAAAAATAGGAACAAGTTTAGTTATTGCAAGTGGAGATGACCCTAGAAATATAACTAGAATTGTTGAAAAAAAGAAAAATATTGGAAACACTTTTTTTGTAAAGAAAAAAATAAAAAAATTAGCTTGAAAAAAATATTGGCTTGCTTACGGTCCTAATAAAGAAGGTGTAGTAACAATTGATAATGGTGCAAAAAAACAGCCTTGAAAAATGGTAAGAGCCTATTATCTGTCGGAATAAAAATCAGTTGAAGGAAATTTTGATAAAGGAGCTGTTATTGAAATCGAAAGTCTAGAGGAAAAAGTTATCGCAACAGGAATTTCAAATTATTCGGCAGAGGAAATTAATCTTATAAAAGGTGTTAAAAGTGAAAAATATTGAAGAAATTTTTAGGTTATAAATATGATGATGCAGTGATTCATATTGATAATGTTGTAGTAAAAAAAATAAAAAAAATATATAAATTAAAAAAATGAGAAATGAGGGAAAATATGAGTTATATAGAAGAACTTGGAGAAAAAGCAAAAATTGCGTCAAAAAAGTTGTTGACATTAGATACAAAAACGAAAAATAGAGCTTTATTGGCGATTGCAGACGAATTGATTAATAAAAAGGATGAAATTAAAGCAGCGAATAAGATTGATTTGGAAAATGGAAAAGCGTCTGGATTGAGTTTTGCATTGTTGGATAGATTGGAGTTGACAGACAGTAGAATTGAAGGAATGGCACAAAGTTTAAGAGAAATTGCAGCTTTTGTTGATCCAATTGGAGAAATTTTGACAGGTTGGAATCATAAAAATGGAATGTCGATTGCCAAAAAAAGAGTTCCACTTGGTGTAATTGGAATGATTTACGAATCAAGACCAAATGTAACAATTGATTCAGCAGGACTTTCAATAAAATCGTCAAATGCAGTAATTTTAAGAGGTTCATCTAATGCAATAAATTCAAATATTTATCTAAATAAACTTTTTAATGAAGTTGGAGAAAAAGCTGGATTACCTAAAAATTCAGTTCAATTAATTGAAAAAAACAGATAGAAAATTAGTAAAAGGAATGATAACTTTAGATAAATTTATTGATGTTTTAATTCCAAGAGGTGGAAAAGGACTGAAAAAAATTTATAATTGAAAATGCAACTATTCCTGTAATTGAAACAGGAGCAGGAGTTTGCCATTTTTTTGTTGATGAAAGTGCAGATATTGAAATGGCGCTTCCAATAATAGAAAATGCGAAAACACAAAGACCAAGTACTTGTAATTCGATTGAAACAGTTTTAGTTCATAGAAAAATAGCTGAAAAAAATATTACCAGAATTGACAGAAATGTTATTGAAAGATAAGGTTGAGTTGAGATATAGTGAAGAGGCTTATGGAATAGTGAAAAATACTGATTTTGATCACAAGGAAAATTTGAAATTAGCTACAGAAGAAGATTTTGGAGCAGAATATTTGGATATGATAATGTCGTTGAAATTAGTAGATAATGTCGAAGAAGCTATCGAGTACATAAATGAATACGGAACTCATCATTCAGATTCAATCATGACCAAAAAAACATTGATAATGCAGAAAAAAATTTTTTTAAATGAAGTAGATTCAGCAGCAGTTTATTTAAACGTTTCAACAAGATTTTCAGATGGAGGAGAATTTGGATTCGGTGGAGAAATTGGAATTTCTACACAAAAAAATTACATGCTCGTGGGCCTATGGGTGTAAGAGAATTAACAACAACTAAGTATGTAATCCGTGAAATGGACAAATTAGAGAATAATTTTTTTAAATCTGAAATTATAGTAAAACTACTTTTAAAACTAAACTTAAAAGTTATGGCTACTTACTTAAAAATCTAAATTTATACAATTTTAGTAGTTTGATTTCAAATAGGTTCGGGTATATTTATTAGAATTTTTAGAAAAATGTACTATTGTAAAAAAACTGAGAAGGAGAAAAAAATGAAAAATAGGATTTATAGGTACAGGAAATATGGGAAGTTCTATAATCAAAGGTATTTCTATTTCAAAATTTGTAGAAAGTGAAAAATATAAATATTTTTTTGATTTAGATAAAGAAAAAGTGAGAACATTAGTTGAAAAAAATATGGAGTTAATGCTTTAAGTAGTGAGAAAGAATTAGCTGAAAATAGTGATATTGTTATTTTTGGCAGTGAAACCTCATATAATTCCAAATGTTTTAGAAAAATTGAAAGGGAATGTAAAAGGAAATACAATTATTTTGACAATTGCAGCAGGAATAAGTATTTCTGTATTGGAAAATGCTTTAGGAGCAGATAAAAAAATTATTAGAACAATGCCAAACACTCCAGCACAAGTTTTAGAAGGAATGACAGCAGTTTGTTTCAATAAAAATATTTTAGAAAATGAGAAAAAAACAATTTTTGAATTATTGAATAGTTTTGGAAAAAGTGTTGAAATCGAAGAAAAATTGATGCATGCATATACTGGAATTAGTGGTTCATTACCAGCTTATGTGTATATGTTTATGGAAGCACTTGCCGATGGAGGTGTTTTAGAAGGAATGCCTCGCGATAAAGCTTACAAAATCATATCACAAGCTGTACTAGGTTCAGCAAAAATGCTTCTTGAAACAGAAAAACATCCTGGACAGTTAAAAGATGAAGTATGTTCTCCTGGTGGAACAACAATCGAAGCAGTAAGAGCTTTTGGAAAATGGGAATTTTTCGTGGAAATTTGATTGAAGCAGTTGTTGCTTGTACAGAAAAAAATCAAAAAGAATGGCTGGAGAATAAAAAAATCTTAAAAAATAAAAATTATTGAAAAAAAATAAAAAAAGTAGTTGACAATTTTTTTTGTTTTTGATATAATACTTTTGTCGATACAAAAATGTATCATGTACAATAAACAAATAAATAGAAGAAGCATATACCATAAAAGATGTGATGAATAAGGACTTTTAATAATAAAAAAAGTTCCTGTCAATAAGACTTTAAAAGGTGAAAATAAATATTGAATGAAGAGTTTGATCCTGGCTCAGGATGAACGCTGACAGAATGCTTAACACATGCAAGTCAATGGGGAAACGGTGCTTGCACCGTGATAACCATGGCGGACGGGTGAGTAACGCGTAAAGAACTTACCTCTTAGTCTGGGATAACAGATGGAAACGACTGATAAGACTAGATATTATTAAAGCTTCGCATGAAGCTTTAATGAAAAGAGAACTAAGAGAGAGCTTTGCGTCCTATTAGTTAGTTGGTGAGGTAACGGCTCACCAAGACGAAGATAGGTAGCCGGTCTGAGAGGATGGACGGCCACAAGGGGACTGAGATACGGCCCTTACTCTACGGGAGGCAGCAGTGGGGAATATTGGACAATGGAGGAGACTCTGATCCAGCAATTCTGTGTGCACGAAGACGGTTTTTCGGATTGTAAAGTGCTTTCAGCAGGGAAGAAGAAAGTGACGGTACCTGCAGAAGAAGCGACGGCTAAATACGTGCCAGCAGCCGCGGTAATACGTATGTCGCGAGCGTTATCCGGAATTATTGGGCATAAAGGGCATCTAGGCGGATATACAAGTCAGGGGTGAAAAACTTAGGGCTCAACTCAAAGCTTGCCTTTTGAAACTGTATATCTAGAGTGCTGGAGAGGTGGACGGAACTACACGAGTAGAGGTGAAATTCGTAGATATGTGTAGGAATGCCGATGATGAAGATAGTCCACTGGACAGCAACTGACGCTGAAGTGCGAAAGCTAGGGGAGCAAACAGGATTAGATACCCTGGTAGTCCTAGCTGTAAACGATGATTACTGGGTGTGGGCATGAAGAGTGTCTGTGCCGAAGCTAATGCGATAAGTAATCCGCCTGGGGAGTACGACCGCAAGGTTGAAACTCAAAGGAATTGACGGGGACCCGCACAAGCGGTGGAGCATGTGGTTTAATTCGACGCAACGCGAGGAACCTTACCAGATCTTGACATCCCTACGTAGGCCTGTGAGAACAGGCTGTGCCTTCGGGAACGTAGAGACAGGTGGTGCATGGCTGTCGACAGCTCGTGTCGTGAGATGTTGGGTTAAGTCCCGCAACGAGCGCAACCCCTATAGTTAGTTACCATCATTAGTTGGGGACTCTAACTAGACTGCCTGCGAAGAGCAGGAGGAAGGTGGGGATGACGTCAAGTCATCATGCCCCTTATGATCTGGGCTCACACGTGCTACAATGGTTGGTACAAAGAGGAGCAAAACGGTGACGTGGAGCAAAACTAAAAAAAGCCAATCTAAGTTCGGATTGAAGTCTGCAACTCGACTTCATGAAGTTGGAATCGCTAGTAATCGCAAATCAGCAATGTTGCGGTGAATACGTTCTCGGGTCTTGTACACACCGCCCGTCACACCACGAGAGTTGTTTGCACCTGAAGTTACTGGTTCAACCGTAAGGAGGAAGGTACCTAAGGTGTGGATAGTGATTGGGGTGAAGTCGTAACAAGGTATCCGTACCGGAAGGTGCGGATGGATCACCTCCTTTCTAAGGAGTATATAAATACTAAATCTGTTTGGATTATGTTTCTTCTAGCATAAGGACAATGGGAAATGAATAGTAGGTAAAAAGATTACAATGAAAACAGGAAACTGTTAGAGTTAGAATAAAAAGCTATTAAGGGCACACGGAGGATGCCTAGGCAACAAAAGCCGATGAAGGACGTGATAAGCTGCGAAAAGCTTGGTGGAGGTGCACATAACCTTTGATGCCAAGATGTCCGAATGGGAAAACCTATATGTGTAGATCACATATGCGAAAGAGGTAAGTCCGTGAACTGAAACATCTAAGTAACGGGAGGAAAAGAAAGTAAAAACGATTCTCTAAGTAGCGGCGAGCGAACGGAGAATAGCCTAAACCATATACATGTAAGTTGGCGACGTTGTGTATATGGGGTAGAGGGACTTTAATAGACTAATAGCCATAAAGTCATTTTACTAGTAGAGTAAGTGGAACACAGCTGGGAAGCTGGACCAAAGAAGGTGATAGTCCTGTAGAACATAAAACTATTAGTAAAACTTAAAGCACCCGAGTAGCATCAAGCACGAGGAATTTGGTGTGAATCAGCGTGGACCATATCACGTAAGGCTAAATACTTTTGTTGACCGATAGAGAAGAGTACCGTGAGGGAAAGGTGAAAAGAACCCTGAGTAAGGGAGTGAAATAGAATTTGAAACCGTGTGCTTACAAACGGTAGGAGCTCGCAAGAGTGACTGCGTGGATTTTGGTTAATCATCCTGCGAGTTATGATATATGGCAAGGTTAAAAAGAATGGAGCCGAAGGGAAACCGAGTCTTAATAGGGCGACAAGTCGTATGTCATAGACGCGAAACCTAGTGATCTAGGCCTGTCCAGGTTGAAGCTAAGGTAAGACTTAGTGGAGGACCGAACTCACCGCCGTTGAAAAGTTGGGAGATGAGATAGGTCTAGGGGTGAAAAGCCAATCGAACTAGGAGATAGCTCGTTCTCTCCGAAATGCATTTAGGTGCAGCCTTAATTTTAAGATATGTGGGGGTAGAGCACTGTATGATCTAGGGGGCGTATTGCTTACCGAAATCAAGCAAACTACGAATACCATATATTAATGATTAGGAGTGAGTCTATGGATGATAAGGTCCGTGGACAAAAGGGGAACAGCCCAGACCACCAGCTAAGGTCCCTAATTATGTCTAAGTGGGAAAGGAGGTGGATATTCACAGACAACCAGGAGGTTGGCTTAGAAGCAGCCATACCTTAAAAGAGTGCGTAATAGCTCACTGGTCGAGAGTATCTGCGCCGAAGATGTAACGGGGCTAAGACATAAACCGAAGCTGTGGAAGATGCTTTCGCATCTTGGTAGGAGAGCGTTCTGTAAGCCGATGAAGGCAGGCTGTAAGGCCTGCTGGAGGTATCAGAAGTGAGAATGCAGGAATGAGTAGCGAGAAGGCGGGTGAGAATCCCGCCGGCCGGAAGTCCAAGGTTTCCAGGGGAAGGTTTGTCCGCCCTGGGGAAGTCGGGACCTAAGCCGAGGCTAAGTAGCGCAGGCGAATGGAAAATAGGTTAATATTCCTATACCACTTAATTAACGTTATTACTGATGGAGTGACGCAGGAAGGTATGTGAGAAGGCTGACGGTTTAGCCTTTCTAAGGAAGTAGCGTGAGCATATAGGTAAATCCGTATGCTTAAACGTGAGAACTGATAGGTAAGCACCTCTTGGTGTAAGTCACAAATCCTACACTGCCAAGAAAAACTTCTAAGGAGGAAATTAAGTGCCCGTACTGTAAACCGACACAGGTGGACAGAGTGAGAAACTTAAGGCCGACAGGCTAACTCTAGCTAAGGAACTCTGCAAAATAGCCCCGTAACTTCGGGAGAAGGGGTGCCTATATTACTTGAGAAGAGAAACACTTCAAGGGGAAATAGGTCGCAGTGAAGAGTCTCAAGCAACTGTTTACCAAAAACACAGGTCTATGCTAAGCTGAAAGGCGACGTATATGGGCTGACACCTGCCCAGTGCCGGAAGGTTAAGAGGAGGATTGAGAGATCCGAATTGAAGCCCCGGTGAACGGCGGCCGTAACTATAACGGTCCTAAGGTAGCGAAATTCCTTGTCGGGTAAGTTCCGACCTGCACGAATGGTGAAATGATTTGAGAGCTGTCTTGGCTGGAGGCCTGGTGAAGTTGTAATGTCGGTGAAGATACCGACTACCTGCAGTAGGACGGAAAGACCCCGTGGAGCTTTACTGTAGCTTGGCATTGGGTTTTGGCAATGTGTGTATAGGATAGTTGGGAGACTGTGAAGCAATGGCGTCAGTTGTTACAGAGTCGCTGTTGGAATACCAACCATATGTTGTTGAAATTCTAATCTGGTATCGGAGACAGTGCTAGGTGGGCAGTTTGACTGGGGCGGTCGCCTCCAAAAGAGTAACGGAGGCGTTCAAAGGTTCCCTCAGGTTGGATGGAAATCAACCTAAGAGTGCAAACGCATAAGGGAGCTTGACTGCGAGACTGACGGGTCGAGCAGGTACGAAAGTAGGAGTTAGTGATCCGGTGGTTCCGTATGGAAGGGCCATCGCTCAACGGATAAAAGCTACCCCGGGGATAACAGGCTGATACTTCCCAAGAGTCCATATCGACGGAAGTGTTTGGCACCTCGATGTCGGCTCGTCTCATCCTGGGGCTGGAGAAGGTCCCAAGGGTTGGGCTGTTCGCCCATTAAAGAGGCACGCGAGCTGGGTTCAGAACGTCGTGAGACAGTTCGGTCCCTATCCACTGCAGGCGCTAGAATATTGAAAAGATCTGTCCTTAGTACGAGAGGACCGGGATGGACAAACCTCTGATGTATCAGTTGTCACGCCAGTGGCATGGCTGAGTAGTCACGTTTGGAAGGGATAATCGCTGAAAGCATCTAAGTGAGAAGCCCACTTTGAGATGAGTGTTCTTTTAGTATCCATCGAGAACAGGTGGTGATAGGCTGGAGGTGTAAGTATAGAGATATATTTAGCTGACCAGTACTAATAATACGAAAGCTTTTTAATATTCTTTTTACCGTACTATTTATTTCTCATTGTCTTTATTAAGTTTTTAAGTTTGGTGACAATAGCGACAGGGATACACCTGGTTACATTTCGAACCCAGTAGTTAAGTCTGTTTACGCCGAAGATACTTAGAGTTATCTAGGGAAAATAGGAAATTGCCAAACTTTTTTTATAGAACTTTAGAAAGTATTATATAGACCAACTTAAAAAAATTGAGTTGGTCTTTTTCTTTTAATATTTATAAAAAAAATATTAATATTAACTTATAAGTTTAAATATAGTAAAACTACTTTAAAACTAAACTCAAAAACTATGACTATTTTTACTCAACTCTTAAATTTACATAATTTTAAATAGTTTTGAGTATATTTATTGTTAATTTAAGAATTTTTTTATTAATTTATATAGTGAATAAAAAAATTTATTATTTTTATGAATAGAGGTGTTAAAATGTTTAAATCACTTTGTTTAGTAGATATAGAATATAAAAATGATAGCTAATAATTTTTTTGTTGGATATAACAGATAGTAGAATATTAAAAAAATCTAGTGAGAGGTAAAAAGGGCATCGAAAAACGGTTAAGTATAGTGAGAAAATTCTTGTGAAGAATGGTGATAGAGACGTTACTTTGTATGTTTTTGAACCAGATACTTTAACAACTGAGAAATTACCAGTTATCTATTATATGCATGGTGGTGGTTATATAATGGGTGATGCTAGAATGAATGAAAATGTTTTAAAAGATATAGCTAACAAGAACAATGTGAAAATTATCAGTGTAGAGTATACATTAGCGACAGAATTACCATTTCCACAAGATTTAGAAGATGCATATGTGGGGTTAAAATATTTATTTGAGAATGCTGAAAATCTTGGAATAAATGAGAAAAAAGTAGCAATTATGGGGGAAAGTGCTGGAGGAGGATTAGCTGCAAGATTGTCTTTGAAGGTGCGTGATGAAGGAGAGTATCATCTTATTGGACAAATATTAATTGCTCCAATGCTTGATTATAGAACAGGTGGGGATGATTGTCCTTATAATAATAATTATGCTGGAGAATTTGTCTGGACGAAAGCTTCTAATCAGTTTGCATGGAAAGTTTTAGCAGGTGATAAGATGATTCCTAAAGATCAAATTCCATATTTTTCACCTATTATGGCAAGTAATTTTAAAGGAATACCAAAAACTTTTATTATTGTAGGAGGATTGGATTTATTTGTTGATGAGAATATAAGTTTTATAAAAGAAATTATTAGAAGCAGGGGTAAAAGTTGATTTGAATGTAATATCTGGAGTATTTCATTTATTTCAATCAATAAAGCCAAATTCAAAAAAAGCGAAATTTTTTTGTAGAGTTACGTGATAAATATATTGAACAATTATTTATATAAAATTAAAAAGAGTGCCCAGAATTTTGTGTAAACTGATTATATAAATCCAGAATTCTTATTTACACAAAAATTTTCACACTCTTAAACTTAAATATATTTGAACCTATTTAAAATCAAACTATTAAAATTGTATAACTTTAGATTTCGAGTAAACAAGCATAACTTTTTAAGTTTGGTTTTAAAGTAGTTTTACTATAAATTAGAATTAATTGTTTCTTCAAGTAAAATTATGGGTTATATTTTTAGTTTTCTTTTGAGATTAGTCCATAATTTTTTTATCGGATTTAAATTTGGTGAAGATGAAGATGATGGGAGAAGTAATAGACGTCCTGTTTCTTTCGTTTATTAATAGCTCTTAAAAAAATATTTCTATGAACTATTTTTTTAAAAAAATTTACTTTCCATCGTTTTTCCTATATATCATGTTTCCTTATTAGTACATTCACTATTTTTTTATAATAATCATAATTATTCTATTGATACACTTCTTTTTCCCTTAAATAGTCCCCTTTTTGGTTCCAGTCATATTTATGATGAGAATATTAAAAGCCTACTTCATCAATTTTTTTATTGATATAGGCTTTTATCTGTTTGTTAAGTTTTTATCCATTTCTACAGTATTTTTACGATGCATTATTTTTGAGCTCTTTTTATAAATATTTATATTTCTTTAGTTGATTTAGCATCGATTTCATACATATTTTTTTAAATTTTTTTCTTTCTTTAAATTATAATATGCGGCAGCAGCAATCATTGCTGCATTGTCAGTATAGTATTCAAATTTTTGGAAAAATATATTTTTCCACTTTATTTTTTTAGATTTTTCAAACTTTTCACGTAATCGTTTATTTGCTGAAACTCCACCTGCTACAAGTACAGTTTTTTTACTTTTTTTGTCTTCAATTACTTTGGATACTTTTATCGTATAAGACTTCAATTACTGTTTCTTGGAATGATTTTTGCAACATTTTCTTTTTGAAATATTGTTGTTTTTTTCATTTTTTTGATTATTGACATAGTTTGTTACAAATGTTTTTTTATTCCGCTGAAACTAAAAATCGTATCCTTCGACATTAGGTTTTTTTAATTTTTAAAGTATCTTCTCCATTTAAAGATAACTTGTCAATTTCAGGTCCGCCAGGATATGGTAATCCTAATACACGTGCGACTTTGTCATAAGATTCACCGATAGCATCGTCAAGAGTTTCACCCTAATAATTCAATATTGATACTTGAATTTTTTTCTGTTAAATAATATAAATTTGTGTGTCCACCTGAAACAACTAGAGAAATAGCTGGTAATTGGATATCATTTTCTATAAAGTTTGAAAAAAATATGACCTTCAATGTGGTTTACAGGTAATAACGGTATTTTTATTTGTATAACTTATTGATTTTTGCAAAACATTAATCCAACTAATAAGGAACCGATTAATCCAGGTGTATTTGTGACTGCAATATAATCGATATCATTTAGGCTACAATTTGATTTTTTTCTAACGCTTCCATAAAAACGGGTAATATATTTTTCAATGTGATGACGCGATGCTATTTCAGGAACAACACCTCCATATTCTTTATGAATATCAATTTGAGTTGATATAATGTTACTTAAAACTTTTTTTCCATCTTCAACAATTGCAACTGAAGTTTCATCACATGAAGTTTCAAAAGCTAATATTTTTCATGTTTTCTGTATCAAATTCTTAATTTAATTAAAATTTTGATATCTCCTTTCTAAAGATTTTTTTGATTGTAAATAGATAATTTGTTTATCTATTGATAAATTTTTCTATATTTCTGAAATAATTTTTTTAAAAAAACATCCTCTAATTTTATGTCTGACATACATCTTGAATATTTTTTTGAAATTTATCATCACCATATAAAGAATGTGGTGGACAATTTGGATTTTGGAATAAATACGTATTTTTTTCAAAAGAAAATAATTTTGGGTCTGTTGGTCCAAAAAAATACAAAAAGTTTTTCGCTCCCACAGCTCTGGATATATGGAATGGTCCAGAATCATTTACTACGGATAATTTAGAATATTTTTAAAATTATTCCACTTTCTTTAAAAAGATATTTTTTTCCACATAAATTAATTACTCTCTCATTATTATTTTTCAACGCTTTCAAAAATCTTCTTTTCCACCAATAACGAAAAATTCTAAAATTAGTTTTTTTCTAAAAATTTTTTTCGATAATTCATTGTAGTAAGGCCATTTTTTTGTGAATTTAGAAGCTCCTGGAGCTAAAACAATATAATCTTTTTTTATCCAAAGAATATTTTTTTGTACTAGATTTTCTTCCATTTTCTTTACTAAAATAAAATTCGAGACATCTCCTTTTCCTTCTTCAATATTTTTTTGTTTCAAATTTCAAATTTAATTTTTTTAAAAGCAGAAAAAAATAGCTTTCCACAATTGTGCAATCTGCATGGTAAGGTATTAATTTTAACTTTACCAACAGAGTTTTTCCACCATTTTTCTTTTTTTGTATTTTTAGATATTTTGTATTTTTTTCCCTAAAGAAATTCCTTTTCCAATAATTCTAGATAATAATTTTGAATGTAAATCAATTACGTAATCATAATTTTTCTAATTTTAATTGATCAATTAAATCATGAATGTATTTTTTTATCTTTGCTTTTGGATTTATCAAACAAAAATAGTTTTTTTCGTATTTTTTTGGATTTAGAGTTATTGCTTCAGAAAAAGTAGTATAGACAATGAAGTCTATTTGTGCTTCAGGATATTTTTTTCTTTTATCTTTTGTTATTACTGGAGTTGTCAAAAACAACATCTCCAAATGAACTAAATCGTATTATTAATATTTTTCATCATTTTACTCTTTCTTTACTCTTTTTTTATTAATTTGTAGTAAATTATTTTTTTACATTTGAAAATAATTTTCATATATCATTGAGTGAACTACTCCCACTTTTTAGAAGCGGGAGCTTCTTGGGAAGTATCTGCTTTTGCTAGCCAAATATATTTACCAAGCTCTTCGGATAGTTCCTACCCTGTCTTTTTTTATTTTTCCTAATATTCCAACATCAATTCCCGCTTATAGAAGTCGGAGACTTCTTGCTATCTTTTGTTAAAAAAATTTTTTTCGTAATTTTGTATTTTATATTTTAATTTACTAATAGTTGTTTCAATTTCTTTCTTTTTATTTTTTTAATATTTCTAATTGAGATTCCAAAAGTTGCTTTTCTTTCAGGTATCGTATTATTTCCTTTATCCATAAGGTTCACATATTTTTTTCAATACATCAATAGAGAGACCAGCTCCTCTCATACATTTTACAAATTCGAGCCACTGGATATCCTCATCCGAGTAATTTCTAATACCATTTTTTTATCTCTAGAAATATTTTTTTATTAATCCTATCTTTTCATAATATCTTAGGGTATCACTTGTTATGCCGGTTTTTTTCTGATACTTCTAATTAGCATAAAGGTTCTCCTTCTTTTTGAAAAATTTCAAATTTTTTTATAGGTTAATTATATCATATTATTTTTGTTTTTTTATCGACATAAAAAGGGGGAGAGACAGAGTAAAAAAATATAGGGGCAAATAAATTTAATAAAAATTATTAATTAACAAAAAGAGGAAACCAGTTACAATATAATCACCCAATCCTATTGAAAGGTGGTTTCTCATGATTAGAATATCAGATTTTTATTCACTTGTAAAGACTTTTTTTAAAAAAATATTTTTTTCCTTCAAACTTTCGTTTGAACAACAATTTAAACTATTTATCACAAAGGCTTTTTGAAATATTGTTTAGAGTTTATGTCAAAAAGTTGATGACATTTTTTTATTCCAATGAAAGAAAGGATAGATTTAAAAAGTAAAGGGTTTATCAAAAAGAACTGTTACTACTGCTTTTGGATATGTAACTTTTGAACGTCGAAAATATGTAGACAAGAAAACAGGTGTCTGCTACTACATTGATGAAAAAATTGGACTTAAGCGGTACAGACGGCTTTCTGAAGAGCAGATTTTTACTATACTTTTTGAATATCAGCATACTGCGGCTTCATTTTTTGCAAAGACTTACGGTATTTCAAAAGCTACCGTGTATAATCTTGTCAATTCTTTTGAAATGCCAAAACTTAATATTGAAAGGTTTGAAAAGGATGATGATTCACCAGTATATATAGAAATTGATGACGATCATATGAAATGTAAAAGAAGCAGAAATACATATATGAGGATGGTTGCTATACATCGTGGAATTGAGAAGCTCTGCAAGGACAGGAACAAGCTCATTGAGAAAGATAATTTTACAAAAACTTGAAAACTTTTTATGAGACTTTTTAAGGAAAAAGAGAATGTAAGCCAGAGAAGAAAAGATCAAATGAAGATGTTACACTTTCTTTTGCAAACTACGGCAAGGATAGGGACACGGCTCACAAAGTGTATTTTAATGGGGCAAGAGCGGATACAATGGAAAAAGTAATAGAAACAAATTGTTTGCCAGATATTATTAGTGAAGCAGGAAAAGGGACAAATATTCCATATTTAAGAGGAGAAGAAAGCTTGATAGAAATATCACAAAAGCAGAATGATTTAAAAAAAGACAGCTAAAAAAATATTTTATTATGTTATTTTGGCTGCCCCTATATTTTTTTACTCTGTCACTATATTCCATAAAAATTTGATTTTTAAAATAAAAAAAGGGGTATAATTTAAAAGGAAATGAGATGTTAAAATGATAAGAATAGACAGAAAAGAAGATTTAAATTTTTTTAGTAAAAATCAAAAAGACAGACAGACAGATAATAAAGGTTGTGTCTGGTGTAAGAAGATGTGGAAAAATCCACTCTTCTTGAGATATATAAAGATTTTCTACTTGAAAATGGAGTTGAAAAAAATCAGATTATATCTATAAATTTTTGAAGATATGGATAATGATTGGAGATAAAAAAATTACATATTTTTTTAGATGAAATTCAGCATGTGGATAAATTTGAAAAAGTTGTAGACAGCCTTTTTATAAAAAGAAAAATACAGATTTATACATAACAGGCTCTAATGCCTATTTTTATGTCAAGCGAGCTGGCAACCCTTTTAAGTGGGCGTTATATAGAACTGAAAAATGTTGCCTATATCATTTAAGGAGTATTATCAGGCTAAATTAGAATATGAAAAAAATGGAGCAAAAAGGAAAATAGGACGTTAAAAAAACACTTATACAATATTATAATGAATATATAGTAAACAGTCTATTTCTTATACTTCACAGTTAGACAGTGATTTAAAAAAATATACATGAATATTTAAGTGGAATATATAACTCTGTGCTTTTTAAAAGATATAGTTGCAAGATTGAAAAATTTCAGATGTAATGAGACTTGAAAGTGTTGTGAAGTATATATTTGATAATATCGGTAATTTGACATCGCTTTCAAAAAAATAGCGAATACCTTAACTTCAATGGGAAGAAAAAAACGGATGCAAAAAAACCATTGAAAAGTATATTAGAGGGCTTACTGACAGTTTACTTGTGCATGAAGTTAGCAGATACAAGAGTAAAAGGGAAAGAATTCCTGTCCACATTATCAAAATATTATGTTGCAGATTTAGGACTCAGACAGATGATTTTTAGGTAATAGAAATATAGATATGGGGCATATACTGGAAAAATATAATTTATCTTGAACTGCTTAGAAGAAAAGGCAATGTATATGTTGGGCAGTTTGATAAAAATGAAATTGATTTTTGTTGTTATTAATTCAAATGAAATTGAGTATTATCAGGTTGCTTTTGACTGTCTTAGATGAAAACACTTTAAAAAGGGAACTGGATGTCTTTAAAAAAAATATTAAGGATAACTATCCGAAGTATCTTATAACTTTAGATGATGTAATGATGAATACCGACTATGACGAAATAAAGGTTGTAAGTGCTCTGGAGTGGTTGTTGGGAGAATAAAGTAAAAATATATTGGAGGAAAAATTTATGAAAGAGTACATTTATAGAATTCATTTAAAAACCACAAAATGATAAAAAAAGAAAAATCCATTTAAATTTTTGTAAGCAAAAAAAGTATAGTTGGTATAGGTTGGCCATTGGATGAAAAAAACTAGAAAAAAATTTAAAAAAAGAAAAAAAGCCTTAAAAAGAACTTTTTTTCCTAGAATCAATTAAAGAAGCAACATGGAGATTTTTTTACCAATATCAATACCTAAATAAAACATTTGATACCTCAAAAAAATAAATTTTAGATAGACACCCTCAAAAATCTAATAACGTTACTGCCTTATGGTATATACGAAGTACCCCTGAAAGGGTCAGCATCTCAACTTATTTTGTAAACAGTTAAAAGATTAGAGGACTCACTCTTTCAAGTACGAGATTAAATCTCAAGGAGGGAACGAGTACACTCTATCTAATAACAATATTATACAGTAAAAACTGAATAATATTTAGTCGATAAAGGATTATAGGTTACCTTTAACAACCCTAAATACATTATATAAGGAGAGAAGTGTTTTGTAGAATATTAATACATTAAGACAAAACGAAAAGAATGATA
>BNJU01001129.1_pt1 | contig 16643 bp, 22 predicted proteins | sample 8539281 | NCBI WGS metagenome assembly BNJU01 (sample SAMD00202456, study PRJDB9452) | human saliva metagenome | isolation source: human saliva | place: Japan
GTTATCTGTTTCGCCATATGCTACAGGGCCGCAATCCAGTCTTTCACAGTATGGGGCACGGTCATAAAGCGATATGGTGACTCATCTAAGGACAGTCGAAGATCATCATATTCGATGGTGTAATTTTCTTGGCTAGATACGATGCGCTCAATTAGACCTTCGTCATTCAAGTCCACAAACAACATATACACATACTCTTTACCGTTTTCATAAGATACGGTTAACCCATGTCGTCCCACAACAAACAAGGCCGATTCTTCATAGACATCGGTAATGTGCATCACGTTACAAGATACGGGCATATCGATCAACCTTACTGGACTCAGTCATGGACGATAAAAAATCAATGCTTTCATTTCGATTACGTCCAATGATACCACGGCCCGTAGACATATATTCACAATCATCAGACAATATAGAAGCTACACCATGAATATCCGCAGCTTCTAAAGAAGCTTTTAACAGTAAAAGCGCTTGTATTTCAGTCATAATTACCTCTTTATACAACAACAGCCGACTACATTATTGTAACATAGTCGGCTGTGTATACGAGTGAAAATCGTATTATAGATTTAATTTAGCCATCATCATATCAATTTGTTCTTGCATAGAATTAATTTTTTCATCTTGTTGTTTGATCTTTTCATCTTGATTGTTGATGACTTGAATGAGACCTGCTTTGGAGTAGTCTGCATAAGGGCTACTTTGACCAAATTTCAAACTAACCCCCATATTTAAGATGTCTGCTCCGCCGCCGAAACTACCCGCAACAGAGAACATCGCCTTTTCATTAGGGCGATAGAAAGCACCAATGGCCATAGCATTGGCACCATGGAAATTACCATAACCAGCAGCAAAGTTCCACTTGTCCTGAGGGTCAAAACCAGTGGATGCAATGCAGCCAATGCCGCCGCTCCTGCCCCTACACGGTTAATGCGACCATCCAGTTGATTAATTCGATTATTAATAGTAGTAGATGAGTCCGACGTAATTCGTTTCAATTGTGCCACATTAACGGCATCCGTATCTTCACTACCGGCTGCAACATTCGTAATTTGTCTTGTAAGAACTGTATCTCCAGTCGAGTCACCTCACCGAAACGGCTGCTCCAGTAGATGTCCAAGTTGAAGAACCGTCAATTGATGCGGCTTTCGTGGAAGGATCGTAGCCTGCAACACCTTTATCTCTGGCCGCTACAGATTCACTACCCAAAGCTACGCCGCCATTTTTTCTAACATCCGTGTTATAACCAAGCATAACAGCATTTTCTATATTAGCCGTATTACGTCTCGTAGGCACTAATTCTTTCACGGTATAGTTAACTGGGCTTCCATCCCAACTATTCGCAAAAAGTCTTAGTTACTTCTTTTTCCTCTGAAGCCATAGATCCTAAGACTACATTATGTTTACCGCCATCAAACTTATGGAAGTCCCCAATAACTACATTATCTTCTCCATTTTTTAGGCTGTTGCCTGTACCGACTATAGTAGAACGACTGATGTTTTCACCTTCATTGCCATATCCACTCAAGTTATTATAAGCACTCAACTGCCCCTTTTGGCCTTTCAACATATTATTAGTACCGGAAATTTGAGAACGAACTGTATAATCGGCACTATTACTACTACCCAAGATAGATACTGGCACCGGCGCTGCTAGCCATATACTCTTTCATATATTTTCGACCGGCTTCCACCGTCACATCATTTTTACCATCTATCTTAGATATACCGGCCATTTGCGTAGCTTGAACTAAAAATTCACCAACAGTCATACCTAACGTATCATTAGGTATCACAGGGCCTTGAGAATTGGTAACTACGTTGCCGGAACCTACGATCATGGTACCGGTTGTACCAGTAGTTCTGTTTTAAAACTACCGGTTACAGTGTTACCCACATTATCAGCTTGTTCATCTTCAGTACCTGTGCTTTCCAGACTATTCAGAGCCCCGAATGATGATGAGAATGTGCCCCCTGAACGACTCACATCCTTTCCGCCTTCTATGGTGGAACCATGACCTGTTAAAGTTTGAAATGTACTATCCGCCTTTGAATAATTACCAATAACTACACTGCCACCTATAGAATTAGATGAGTGATACCCGATGATATTACTACTTCTACCCACTGTATATTTCTTATCGCTCGGATCCCTGTCTGATTTTTCAGCCTGTTCCGCAGGTGACATACTACCAATGACAACGGAGTCTTTAATTGTATCTAGATTTTGATTGTCCCCGATGACAATACCTGCAGCGGGACCACCGGCAGATTCTACGCTATATTCAGCCTTATTATTATTCCCGGATAACCGTCAATGAGTCCCATTCATTACGATATGTATCATTACCACGAAGAAAGTTTCCGGCACAATTGTCAAATCCGATGCATTCGGTTGACGTCCTTCCGATGTCCATAATCGGTAACCGTGCCCCTTATCACGAGCAATTATCGTATTATTATCACCAATAACATGTTGTCTACGGCTACCTTCAACAGTATTATTAGAACCTACGATTCGAACATCCTCACTGCCCTTACCATTTACAGGTCTTCCATGTTCATCTTTGAACGTATTACTAACACTATTCTTGTCCCCCACAATGGCAGCATTTTTACCGCTAGTTACTGTATTATCCTTACCGGTGATATTCGTATTATCACTCGCTAAATAACTGTTACCATTTGCATCAGTAACAGGAGTTTCCCCATAAACTGAGTTCCTATAGACAACCACACGCACTTGTCACCAAAATAGCAGACAACAGAGCTTTATATCTGCTTGGCTGTGAATTCAATTTATGTGTCATGTTATAAGCCTCCCTTTCACATCTAACACAAATAAATCGTTTATTGTACCAAACATTACTTAATTTAAGATTACACCTAGTAAAAATTATTGTCAACAATACCGATATCCTGTGTTTACGCTTTTTCTCGTTAAAACTATATCATATATCACATGATGAGTCCTAAAGTCAGCATTAGAAGGCCTTATAGGAGTCGACCACTATGATAAGTCAATCTATGACAAATCCATATACATTGGCCCATTTATTATGAACATATCATCAATTATTTGAATTTTTAATCTTTATCTTATGTTTTTCCATTTTTACCTTTTTAAACTATGCAATTTAAGCATGATTGATATGATTCATTCTATCGCTTTAAAACTGTGACGTATGTTACATTTATATGGCAGTAGTTTTCATTAATAGTTATATGTCAATTCAGAAGATACACCGATTGACACCATAATCACAAGAAAATTTGACTGTATAGTTTGTAGTAGTTGTCCCCACGGAGAAAATGAGGAACACATGGAAACAGAAATAAGAAAAGTTGAAATGAGCGAAAATGTTGCAGACCCGACAGGTCTTGGTCTACCGGTCTAGCAGTTGTATACTTTGTTGTGTCAACGTCACGCGTTGGCTGGTCCGCTATAACTGGCGTCTGGCTCATCCAAATAGGGTCCTTTAGCCCAGAGATACAGAAAGGCTTTTGATGTGACTCACTAGCGTTCGCCTTTGTAGAATTCTTAATCTTCTCATTTTTGGCACTATCGCAGCTTTTAAAAACAAAACAAAGTCGTATTTGCTATCATGGTGCTAATTTGCTTCCTATTTTTGGCCTTGTGCAGCTGACCTGTTTTTAGGTGGTCGCACAGATTCTTCTGCACTTGCCGCCTGATCCGAACTCTTTATATCCTTATTAGGCTTCACGGTTCCGAGGCAGTGCTCGTGAACAAAGTATTCGGCAAAACTGTGTTCCTTTGTGGGTAAAAACGTTCTTTAATAGTTAAAATTATGTAATAAAAATCATCCCTCTTAACTAAAAATACAGTTGTCCCTATTTAAAAGCGACCATCTATAATCATTGCACGTAACTGTTCAATGCGAACACCATTTGGCAGTCTATCTCTATAGAACTGCAATTATAATAGTATCTAGTTCCTTCATAATCAGTAACGAATACCATATCCGTCCTATTATGTAATGCACAGCCATACATAAATTCAGCGAGTAAACTACGCACACCATCATTATAGACCTCTATTACATCATCCTTAATAGGCAATACCATCTTAACAGTCGGTTCAGGAATCGTTCTATCTTTAACAAGATTTTTAATCTCATTATCCAAGGACATATTACTATCATTAATAGATCTAGCCTTAACATGCATAAATACCCCATCAGAGGTTCTAAACACCCTACCATCAATATCCTTGGTTTCGCCCTGCGTTTCAATAGCATCCTTTAATACGCGAAATTGATAAGGTCCGAAGAATTTTATTTCTGAAAAAGCATCTAACGAGGCATCATATTGACCATTATGCTCATTCGTAACACGTATCATTGGTGTTGTATCAATTGCTTGTGAAAGCACTGGTGTCGCTAGCAATACACCAAGGCTGATAGCATATATAATTCGTTTCATCTCTACGTCCTCCACGATTATCAATGATACGGATAATCCTGCTCAATATCCTCTCGATAATCATCTTTATATCGTATCTCATCAATCTCTGCTGGAGTTAATACACGACCTTCAGCATCGACATATTCACGAAATTCATTAAAATATACCCCTTCTATATCTGATGGTTCCAATCGTGGTTCATATGATTCAATATTTGCATGTACGATTAATTTCGTCTAATATGCGATTCTGTTTCTCATATCCGGATCAGTATCACTTTGATTATTGGCTGATGATCGAGATTTTGCAATAAGTGTGATGACGATGATAATAATAAGTAAGTACAAACTATATAGCTCTCCTATAATACAACTACTATATTATTAATTGTAACATATAGAGTTATATAAATTAAAAAGTCAAGTAAAAAGGTTCCTATTGGTCACCTAGTGACTATTAGAACCTCTAATCTATTTACTTTTATATTAACAGGACTATATTGAACTTGAGGCCTCTAAATGGGTCCAGTCTTTGCTAATCTTCTAGAGATTGGCGGTGATCAATATGAGTACATTCAAAGTGCTATCTTTAATGATTTCTTTGGTATACTTGTAGCGACCATTATTATGGCAGCTAAATGAATTGACCTCTAGCTAAAGCTAGCTTTTCGCAGCATAGGCTATGAAAAAGGCCTGACTGTGAAGTCAGACCGTTTCTTCAATATTAAATTTAGAAGCGAAGTCTGGCGTCCGAACCATTTATGCCTCACTTTGATATAAATTATATCATATTTGAAGAAACGGAAGGAATTGAACAATTCCCTTCCGTTCTTTTCATTTATAATACAAATGTTATATACCTTATTGTAACATAGTGACTTATATCACCGACAAAATATATTGTCAATTGGTATATTTATTTCATCTTCCTACTGGGCTGACGGATACGTAGAATTGACTACATGCACAGTAGCACACATCGTGTGATAGCCGACCGTCTGGGCAAGCTTTTGTTCAGATGGTCTTTTTTTTATTGCCATCTCATAGCAAATGCTTCTTTATCAATTTTTGATAATCTCACGTATATGAAAGGAGTCTTTTTATGAGAAATCGTTGGCTTATCGCACTTGCAGCTATTGGACTGCACATATCCATCGGTAGCGTGTATGCATGGAGCGTGCTCACGCGCCCTATCATGGTAGATACGGGATTTACCTTATCACAAACGACATGACATTTTCACTAGCCATTCTAATGCTTGGTCTATCTGCAGGTTTTCTTGGATCCTTTGCAGAGAAGATTGGTCCTACAAAAAGCGGCCTCCTCGCCATATTGTTTTGGGTAGCAGGTCTATTCGGTACAGCCTATGCACTTAGCATCCATAGCCTTACCTTACTCTATCTATTCTACGGTATCATAGGCGGTATTGGACTAGGCATCGGCTACATAACACCAGTTTCTACGCTCGTAAAATACTTTCCAAATCGTCCTGGATTTGCTACCGGATTAGCTATAATGGGATTCGGATTTGCCTCCCTTATTGCAGGTCCTCTTATGCAGTACCTTGTGGCTCATGTGGGCTTAGTAAATAATTTCATTATCCTTGGTATCATCTATCTTATAGTTATGAGTGCTTCTTCCCTTTATTTGAAAGCACCCTACGCAAAAAGAACTGACACGCTCTAATCAAGATAAATCTACCATGTACGTACATAATCACGGTATGCTAGCTAATGATGCTATGAAAACGTGGCAATTCAGTGCTCTATGGTGGGTCTTCTTTGTTAATATTACCTGCGGTATTGGGCTCCTATCTCTAGCATCCCCAATGGCACAAGAAACCATTGGTATGACACCAGCAGCTGCGGCCTCTCTAGTCGGTATTATTGGCATTTTCAATGGTGGTGGTCGCATTGTATGGTCTACTATCTCTGATTTCCTTGGGCGAGCACAAACTTATATATTATTCTTTATCATGGAAATCATTGCCTTCTATTTACTGTCCCAAACCAATAGTGCATTAACATTCCAGATTTTAATACTCCTCATTATCACCTGTTACGGTGGAGGCTTCTCTTGTATGCCTGCATATCTTGCAGACCTTTATGGTATACGCCAACTCTCTACCATTCACGGCCGTATCCTAACAGCTTGGGGCTTAGCAGGCATCGCTGGTCCCATGATTGTATCGTACTTTCATGAAGCCGGATATGGCTATTCCATGGCTTTAGTGTGCTTTTGCAGTTTTATTTGTATTAAATACAATAATTGCTATAATCTTTAAAAAGTATACGGCAAGCGAGAGCTACATAACTGATACTTAATTCTAGTAATATAAAATTGTAAGTAAATTGTCACGACCAAAATCCCCCTGCACTAATTACTAATCGAAAGAGGTTCCTATTGGTCACCTAGGTGACTATTAGAACCTCTAATCTATTTACTTTTGTTATTAACAGGACTATATTGAGCTTGAAACCCCTAAATGGGTCCAGTCTTTGCTAATCAACCTCGAGGATTGGCGGTGTTCAATATGAATACATACAAAGTGTTATCTTTAATGATTTCCTTTGGCATACTTGTAGCGACCATTATCATGGCAGCAAAGTGATTGACCTCTAGCTAAAAGCTAGCTTTCTAATCGTGGTATGAAAAAGGCCCGACAAAGAAGTCAGACCGTTTCTTCAAATACTATTTCGAGAAGTGAGAGCTGGCGTCGAAACCATTTATGCCTCACTTTGATATAAATTATATCATATTTAAATAGGGAAAGAAATCGAAAAATTTCTTTTTCCCTATTTCATTTATAGATAGTTTTAACTAAATAATCCAAACATTACCTTCATACATATCACCAGTAGACGTTAATTTTACATCAGTAATTAATCTACGTAATTGCGCTTTTACTATATATACCATTATCTAACGGGTATTGGATTGTGTTTACATACTTATGGCTTTTCATCATAAGTAATAAAACATCAATATACCCTGGTGATTATCTAGTTCGAGATCTCAGTAATAATCCTGGTATTCCATCATTCCAAAACATAAGTATGGAATCCCTTTGTTATCATTTTTTTGCTCCAGGAATACCCAAAAAGCTCTGCTGACTTATTATCTAGTTTATTTAATATATCGATTTCATCAAACTGTACTAAATAAACCCTTTTTCAGATTCATTACTAGGGTTCAATCACGAATCTGTTGATTTATATCCTTTATCAACTGTGAGGTTACACCATCTACTCTCTCATTCAGCTTTTTATATTTTTATACGGCTGTTTTAGGAACTCTAAAAAGGAATACGTTTTTATAGTGTCTCAACCTTGCTATAGTTATCTAAATCTTGAAGAGAATAAATTGAAGGCAATACATAATTAGCCATTATTTCTATTAATATCATTTGATGTAACTAGCTTCGTTGCACGAGGAAAAACAGGATAACATTATATGCTTGATTTGGATGTTTACTCAACTCAAAATTTTAAAGCAATAATGTCCATCTCAACAGCACCAGTAAGCGTTGTCTTTTCTCAAAGAGCTTTTTACTAAGACGTCATATTTGAAAAACCATATCTAGTTTTTATCAGTAGTGTTTGGTATTTTATTTTCAATAATACCAGTAGCAATCATAGGTGATTCTACTAAATAATGAGTCATTTGAATCTAGGAAAATCAGTTATATGCCTCTTTTGTACTACGCTAAATGGTAAGTGTAACTGATAGCCCACCATCATTATTATGTAAATTCACACTGTGTTACCATCATACTTACGACGCTCGATAGAATATAACTCAGTCTTTAAAGCTTCTACTGCAGCGTCATCTAACATCAACACCAAACTCTTTGATTAAAGCGCTCTTTAAAATAATCGGAAAATGAATCTATCTATCTTTTCGAGTTTCTCATCATAGTAGCACCTTAATTTTCTCAGTCCTATAAACCCGCTGCTACATAAGCATCACTAGAAATACTAGATCCGCACCAGGGATAGTTTTCACATCAACAGCATAACTAGATACCACTAATAGTGCTCAATACAATAGCACTTAATAATAAATCGTTTTAACATATACATCTCTCCACCAAAATAGTAATTTTAACAGTATTGTAACATAATAAAGAAAGATATTGATAAAATTAATTATAACGAAAGAGGTTCCTATTGGTCACCTAGGGTGACTATTAGGAACCTCTAATCTATTTACTTTTTATTATCTTTACAACATTATATTGAACTTGAGGCCTCTAAATGGGTCCAGTCTTTGCTAATCAACTCGAGGATTGGCGGTGATCAATATGAGTACATACAAAGTGTTATCTTTAATGATTTCCTTTGGCATACTTGTAGCGACCATTATCATGGCAGCAAAATGATTGACCTCTAGCTTTCAAACTAGCTTTTAATCGTAGATGAAAAAAAGGCCCGACAGAAGTCAGACTGTTTCTTCAAATTTCATTATCGAGAAGCGAGAGCTGACGACCAAACCATTTATGCCTCACTTTGATATAAATTATATCATATCTAAGCACGGAAGGGAATTGAACAATTTCCTTCCGTGTTTTTGTTTACTAAACCTTCATGGTGCACACGAATAGCATAAAAACTCTTTGAAATACAGGTGGTTGATCCTCCATAAAATTTCTCATAGAAATGAGTCTACGTTTTCCCAAACGTCTATCTAAAACTGCAAAGATACGTACAATTAGATTATCACTAACCAAGCTCTTATCTATGTTTTGATTCTCAAATTCATCAAAAGCCTGATAAAAGCACCGCTGATCAAATACGCCTAATTCTAGTGTTGTATTGTCTATGAACGGAAAACCTTCATGCATTCTTCGTTCATAGGTATCATCTTTGGGAAACAGATGGGCCTTCACATATTGATTCCAATAATTGCCTTTTATAATTTCCTTACCATTATATCGTATAGCAGCCCGCCCCTCATGATCAGGAGATTTACTATAAGTGGTAACAAAATATTGAATATGGCCACGCAAACTAGGTGCTAAATATTCTGTTTCTAATTTGTGTCGTATTCCGGACCATGCAGGCATGTTTACTCCTTTAAATTACTGGTATGAAAAAAGGCCCGACAGTAGAGTCAGACCATTTCTTCAATTTTTCTTATTAGAAGCGAAGTCTGGCATCCGAACCATTTATGCCTCACTTTGCTATCAATTATATCATAAAAAATCTACTTCGCCCTTATATGTATCACCCAAGTTTGAAATCTTCGCATCAGAGGCGATTCCTGCTAGTGCTGGCAAATACTTTCGATTCACATCATATTTATAATGGATTGTATGTATATAAAGATTATGTGCATCTTGCGTGCTAAATCGCCATTCACTAGTACCATCTTCATATTCAAATGTTACCAGCACGCCAGGAACACCATCATTCCATATATACGTATGGCTACCACTACGCATATTCTTTCTAATTTTTAACTGTGCTTCAGAGATTGTGACAATGTCAACAAGATTAGCCCAGATTTCCCCCTTATGCTCAACAGGATATACCTCTATCATCTGCGAAATACCTGTAGGATCCTTATATATTTTAATATGCTCATTACCGGATGCTTCCTCAACGGCATCATTTAACACACGATAATTATAGTTATTAAAGCTTTCAAAATGACTATCCTTATTTAACCGTTCTAATGAAGTAATATTAGGCACAATGTAATTAGCGATAATATCTTCGATGCCTCGTTTACCAATACCTCGCTCGCCATCTTCTCTAACCATCAAGGTAAGTACATATTGCGTATCAGGCTCATTATTTAAGGCAAAAGAAATATCATTCGCCACAAAGGTAGGATTGCCTTTAGTTTTCATGGTGCTCCAACGGCCATTAATAACCCTTTTCCCTTTGAAAGTACTACCATCAATACTGGATATATCAAACTGATCTTTGATTCATATGTGACCATTTTTTTCCTGCAATGCAGAACGTACATAGTCTTGCTTCAATTCATTATAGGGTTTGCCCAAATACTGAGCACTTTGCTCATACGGATGATTATCCACAACTAAACTAGTATAAATAAAAGGATGGTTAAATGTATACACCAATGTATTAGTATCTTTCACATTTCGGAATAGGGGCAGATTGTGTACCACCTTTGAAAGCTGGAAAACGGCAGTGTATAGGAAAGCCCTCCCTTATCAGTATGCATATGGACTTCGGTTACAGCATTATATTGGGCACGCCACATAGAATAGTTTAAATTTCTACGCTGCTCAGCATTCATCTCATCAACACGATATAGCAATCTAGTTGCATCACTAATCTCCGCAACACTAGTAGCATTATAGGTTCGTTCATTAAGAATACTATCCATCAAATCATTCTTATAAAAATCAGCACTAGAATGCTTAACTTTTGCATTATACCCAGGCAACTCATTAGCATTGCTGCAACCACTCAAACACATATAGCAATCAGACCACCGAATAACAAAGATTTTTCTAAACATAAGCTCTCCTCAATACACACTAACTATATTTTTGTATATTGTAATGTACTTATGTAGTAATAAAATGATATCAAAAGAGGTTCCTATTGGTCACGGGGGTGACTATTAGGAACCTCTAATCTATTTACTTTTGTTATTAACAAGACTATATTGGGCTTGAGGCCTCTAAATGGGTCCAGCCTTTGCTAATCTTCTAGAGATTGGCGGTGATCAACATGAGTACATACAAAGTGCTATCTTTAATGATTTCATTTGGTATACTTGTAGCGACCATTATTATGGCTGCAAAGTGATTGACCTCTAGCTAAAAGCTAGCTTTCTAATCGTGGCATGAAAAAAGGCCCGACATGAGAGTCAGACCGTTTCTTCAATATTAAAAATCAGAAGCGAAGTCTGGCGTCCAAACCATTTATGCCTCACTTTGATATAAATTATATCATATCTAAACAGGGAAAGGAATCATATGATTCTTTTCCTGTTTTTATTGTTATAACCTTACATATATTCATCAATCATATGCCATCTTGATAAAATATCAGCTTAAATATCCTCTAAAAGTATATATAGGCAAATATCTCTGTGCAAATGCAAGATTTTTATTGAGTTCCGCCCATTTGGAGGCATCACCAATAACGTAAATATATTCTTTTGCTCTTGTAAAAGCTACATTTACATTATTTGCATTAACCCATTTAATTGCGCCATTTAGCAGAACCATCACTTTGACAGCCTAACATATAAATAACAACTTTAGCTTCTTTTCCCTTGGAAGGTATGCACAGTCCCGATATTATCCTTTAACCAACCGCTCTTATTATCTTTGTCTGTCCAGTTAACGATATCATCACTGATAGATTGCATATAGGTTTTAAACCCATGTACAACACTAGTAAATGGTGTAATGATAAATATATCTTTAAATTCTGCATTTTCTTGCTCGTAACTTTTGAATCAATTCAAATGCAATTTGACCTTGTATTGGTATATATCTATCTTTACCTGTACTCGACTCAATATTACTTGCATCATATGTTATCCAACAGCTTTCTTTACATGGATCAATAGGATTATCAGAATCTATGGTCTTATTAATCATAAATCCACCATAAGATAATTCATTGGCAACTGTAAACATCGGGTCTTTACAGCGTCTATGAATAACAAGTGGGACACCCTACCCAAGATTCAGAACCATCAAGATTTTTGATAATGCCTGCAAATGGATTTTGTGCATCAGCTAAACTTTGTACAGATAGCTCTTTACTTCTATATTTACCAATACCTTCGCCACCAATTCTTTCAACAAATAAATCCTGCACAGTTTGTACTGGTTCAATTTGTTTAGGATCACCAACTACGATTGCCTTTTGTGCGCGGAATAATGCCCCTACAAGCATATGAGGTGAGGCTTGCCCGGCCTCATCAATAATGATAGTACCTAACGATCTCTCAGATTTACAGTTAACTAAGAACTCTCCACAGCAGCAAAAGGTGGAAGGAAATGAACAGGCACGGCAATCATCAATGAATTAAGTAATGCAGGAAAAATCGTATCAAGGCCAAAGTTCTTTTGTATCTTTTTCTTCTCACATAATGAACCCCAATACTGACTAAGTAATTGCATATTTTTTCTGAAAGCATCACTCATAACGACAGCCTTTTGTAATTGTAAGGCATCGTATAATAAACGCTCTCTACATTCATTTAAATAATTACATACATATAAGAATGCCGTGTGAGCCTCTCTGCGATCCTCATCAGATAACATTAATTTTTGATTCTATATCATCAAAGCAATGTATCGTATCTTTACCACTAGATTTTATTGTGCCTAAAATCTCTTGCTGTATCTTTTCTGCTTTTTGAATAGTACCATCAATCTCTTTAATATCAGCTAATAAGCTATCTTTTCGTATTGATTATAGATTCACGCTCATTAACCAACTGATGTAATGCAGTCAATTGGTCTTTAACAGTTTGAAGCTTTGTAGTCTCTTCTTCAATTACCGATAATAATGTAGGATTACCCATAGCTTTTAAAATAGACCAATTAGTAGCGTGCCACAGCTTATCAAAAACAGACCGTTTACTATTATACTCTATTAATTTAGACTCAATACAATTTTTATGTTTCTATCAACTGCATCAAATCATCATTTAATGTATCATATTTACTTAATTGTTCATCGATTGAAACAACTTCCTCTTGTAACTGATTGATTTTAAGCTTTAACTCTTGAATTGATTGGGTGTTCTCTTCATATGTTGTTACATAAGCAAACAATGTTTTCACAAGCTTATACTGAGCCTGAAACTGTCTTTTAGCACTTTCAAAAGCATCTTGAGCACTAGGCATACGCATAATAGAAGACATGTCTGAGGATAATACATTTAATGCAGGCATAAAGGTATTGATATTAGATTTCTTACAAGTCTAGCAGAAATTAATCCCCATTGCGTATTACCTCTCTAGCTAAACGATCAGCTAAAAATGTAAAAGTATACCTCACTTGATTTAACATATTTATATTTCTATCTTTAGCGAAACAAGATAAATCAACCTGTTGGTTTGAGAACTCGGGATTAAATAGGTCGACCCATTAGTTCCCTGCTTTTACAGAGGAAATATTGGGTAATTCTAATGTAATATTTTTCAACGGCCTTGTTATTTGATGAAAGTACCAACATGCCATATACGGCAATGTCACTAGGTATAGTATAGTAAAAAGATGTTCCATCTCGGCCAACAACCTTTTTCGGAAGATATCATTTACATGATTACTTTTCACAAAACTTAGCAGCACTGCTCAACAATATTATTAGCAATTATATCCTTCAATAACGTAGTTTTGCCTGTACCAGGAGGGCCATTAACAGAAAATATATCTTTAGGATTCTCCTTAGCAATATTAACAGCAATTTGCTGCATAAAAGGATAAATTAAACTTGAAGGCCATCTACCATAAATGGTAAAACTTTCGATTATACTCACTTTGTGCATTTGACTCTGTATCTTTAACAAACTCATAATGCTCAATATTCTTATTAAGACTGTTGATATAAGACAATACCTTATCATTATCCTTTAATCTATCAATATGATGTAACACTAACTGTAGATCATCAAGGAAAAAACTAGATTTTAAATCATTAATAGGCATTGTCTCAGCCTTAACAAGCTGAATCTCCTCTGTCGTAAATCCACAGTAGCCATAAATATCACCAGCACGAAAACATAGTAACACCCATAGGCTTTCAAAATATTCTCTGTAGATACGCATTAATCTCATCGTGTAGCCTTATCAAGGATACCTTTTCCTCAGAAAGATTAAAACTATCTTCAATCGATTTAACAACCTCATCCCAACCATCTAGCTTAATATCTTTAAACTCTACATCAGGCTGACACATCATTTGATAAATCACCCAAATAAAGGGAGCAATTTGAAGATGCTCCTCTTATAATATCCATCTGCATCGAAACAGTAAATGATGCACTCATACACATTCCCTGATATGGTTTTTCAGGATGCTCAATTTTCTAATTTATCAATAAAAAGCTTCTAGTACTCTCAGTCCTTTGACTACACTTAACAGAACCGCATGTTCGTCATCTCAACACATAGTCCTTTTTATTCTTAAAACTTTTAATCTCATCAAAAATAGAATAATTATAAGAATAATTTGGTAACGGTACTACATACGTAGAAACACTGATGCCTTTTTCCAAAAGAGGCTTAATTACAGACTGTTGATAGATAGTAGTTCTATCATTTACAGTAGTAAACACGAGCTCTTTAACATACTCTTAGGTATTACTTTTATACTTAGGACACCTCTTTTCGGTTGCAAACATTCAAGTGAATACCAGCAATTTATAATTTGTTTTGCAGTATCTCTCATCTATATCTACCCTCTCATTAGACTAATGAGGTGGCTATACAGGTTGAATAAAGAGAATTTCATGAAAATGACCTTACACATAACGGATAAAAAGCTTTGATTATATATCGTGCCACCACTCATAAAATTAAAACACATATTTAATTTTCTGCTCTTCTAGTAGATTTAACAATGATTCTCACCTTTAGATTAAAAATAATCTTATTATTCAACTGTATTACTATCTGCGTGATTAATAGGTGAGTCTCCAGCAATTACAGGTAATTTACTCAGCTATCTCTTTTAATGTCGATATAATCGATATCGAGGTCTGCACGAAATAGTCTTCTAAATTATCAACATTGTACAGTTAATTATTTTGGGTGTGTTTTGACAGCTTCTATACCGTATTGATTATATATTTTTAACAGTCTTCTTTGTAAAAATAATAATATGGACTCTTCTCTGTTCTAGTGGAAAACACAGATATAAAAAGGTTCTAGTCTATTGTGCTCATTATAATCATAAATATTATTTAATGCTTCACCTTTAAAATCACAGGTTAAATTAATCACATCTCTGTACAGCAACGAAAACACGATACGGCAAACTTTTTATAATATAAAATTTCAAACGCATATCTGGCTTGTGTAATATTATTCTTTAGTAAAAATCATAATCATAATTCCATTAAGTCGAGAATCTTTCTCGAATCATTTTATTTATAAACGTGTATATATGGGCTACTTGTTTCCGTTGGCATATAAAATAGGTCTCATTTTCATGTATTCCTTTTGTACAACTCTTAATCGTTGTAAAGCAACTTTACCTAATACTTTTATCATATTTAAGTGAGAATAATTATTTTCACATTCATACCTTTGAAATAATTTATCATCACAACTTGCCACAACAATCCGAATGTACCCAGCTTTGTTTTCACCCCTATAACCCTTTTATCTCAAAGGATCTACTAAATCTCCACAAGACTTTACTCCATCAGTGGAACATACTTTAACATAAATGCAGGTATTGTATGGGAATTACAAAATGAGGAAACTTTACCACATACCAAACAGTTAGACCTCTTTGCTACTTGTCGCACTATTTTATCTAACTTTTACAAGAAAACAACTCAGCATCATTTGATGGAATATTAGCCTTCAAAAGGAATGCATGGTCTATCTTTACCTCCCTTTATACAAAGTCATAAATATATTTTCTAAAACCATTTAAATGCTATCCTCTTAAATAGCATCACAAAAGTTATAATCTTGAAATTTTATTACATAGAATAATCGAATTTCAAAAATACACAACTTGGGAACAGCGTGTTAGGTGAGATATGAATTTTAGAAGAGGTTCTCCACAACCATGTGGAAATAAGAGCAGTGGTATGATGGTGGGTTTCAGCTCCTTTGTGTACAAGTTGTTGATAAAGTTGGTGATAATTTTGAGCTCGTGGACTGTACAAAAACAAAGAATTAGGTAAATTAGCCCAGCCTAAGGGAGTGTATATGTTGAGGGAGTGTTCTTGTGACTCTGCCAAGGTAGTATAGGTAGGGTGGCAGTCTCACGTTAAATATGATGCATTTATAGATAGAAACTAATATTGATCAAGGCTATGCAGTACAAAAACTCATTCATATGGGCATATATATTAGAAAGAATAAATCTTCTGAAGAAGCACTAAAGCTCCCGGGAGGAAACCATATATTAAAACCATAACTAAAGAAGCTTTTATCTAATTTTTATTATTTTATATCCCAAATTTAGTGAACAGGGAACAAATTTGCTGAGAAGCTTTGATATGCTCTATTTACCCCTTCATCAGTAAAG
>BNJU01002744.1_pt1 | contig 16623 bp, 28 predicted proteins | sample 8539281 | NCBI WGS metagenome assembly BNJU01 (sample SAMD00202456, study PRJDB9452) | human saliva metagenome | isolation source: human saliva | place: Japan
CTTCCTTCACTGTTAATAGTGAATGGACGATGGCACTTATTACAAGTTACTTGATACTGCATCAGCTCATTTTTCTGCAAAATTAAATATTTTATTCCGTACTTGGAAATGTTTTAACCAATAATATAGCCAACAGATATGGGAGATAAACGAAAGATTATATCCGATTAGTTTAACAGGTTTGCCCAGTTTTCTCACCTGTTTGCGAATCGTTTCCCACCTGTTCCAGCATTATTTATCACCTGCTCCCCATTCTTTTCTAACGTGTTGCGCATCATTTACACACGCACATAAAGTTAGTTTCATCGTGATGAGACATAAGTTTCATCGTGAAGAGATACTGGTTTCATCATGATGAGACACAAGTTTCATCACGATGAGACAAGTAAAAGGTACGGATGAGAAAGACGCAAGAGGCGTGAGAAAGGAATGGGGAGCGGGTGATAAAGAATGCTGAACCATATTGGACAAAGAGTGCGAACAGGGTTAATTTAATTTGTAATAGGTGGAATTATATTAGGTATAAATACTTAAGGCACTTCAAAAAGATAAGAATTATTTTTTTCAAAAAGGTAGAAACCTTCTACCCACATGGGGAGCTTCTCCTCAACAATTTCATCATTCGTTGGGAAGAAACAGATAGAACCCATTAAACGAATGGGGCGAGTTTCATATTCCGTTTCTCTGAGTAATTGTTTTGCAAGTGGGAGTATATCTTCTTTTTGTTCGTAATATTTTTCTTGTGTTAAGCTACGTGTTATCTGAGTCGTTGCATCCCATTTTAATTTCAAAGTGAGCGTTCGCCCCTCAAACTTACTCCTGCTCAATCGCTCAACTAGTTCTAGTGTAATATGATAAAGTTCGATGACAATTTTCGATTTAACATGTAAGTCCTCTAGAAATGTGCGTTCACCAACCGACCGATTTACGTTTCCCGGCTAATGACTACAGGGCGTTCGTCGATTCCCACGAGAGAAATCGTAATAAACTTTCCCCATCTTTCCAAAAGACCTGAACAAGATGATTATAAGAGATCTTACGTAATTGTTCGCCCGTAAAGACTCCCATTTCGTGCATCTTAATAGCTGTTTTCGGACCTATACCCCACAACTTCTCGATAGGGAGACGAGCAATAAAGTTCATTGCTCGTTCGGGATGAACAATATAAAGACCATTGGGCTTGCGCATGTCAGAAACTATCTTTGCCAATAACTTGTTATAGCTAACTCCAGCGAGAAGCCGTTAATGAAGTACGTTCAAATATTTTCTGCTTTATATCTTTTGCAATGTCTACAGCGAGTGCTATTCCTTTCTTATTCTCCGTCACATCAAGAAAGGCTTCATCCAAAGAGATGGGTTCCACGAGATCGGTGTATTCATGGAAGACTTCATGGATTTGCCTCGAAACCTCCTTATATCTTTCAAAATGACATGGTACAATGATCAAATCAGGACAGCGACGCTTAGCTTGTGCAATGGACATAGCCGAATGAACGCCGTAGGGACGAGCCTCATAACTAGCTGTAGAGACTACTCCACGTGGTCCATCATAACCAACAGCTATGGGCTTACCACGCAATTCAGGGATTGTCTCTTTGTTCAACTGAAAGCAAAAAGCATCCATGTCTATATGAATAATTTTACGCATTATTACCCTGATTCATGCGCAAAGATACTGCTAAGTGTAGAAAGATGAACATTTTCTAACCTATAAATAAATAAAAAGCTACCTTTGCAACGAAATAACAAAGACAACACTATAATAAATAAACCAAAGTTGAGTTATACTATACAAACAGAGCCTAACACGAGACAGAAATGGACATGTCAACTAATATTGATGCCATGGGAAAGCTACAACGTAGCCTCAAACGAGCATTTGATATTATATCATCGCTCATTGGTTTCATAATTTGTTCTCCATTATTCATTGTTGTTATTCTCTTACTAACATATCAAAACAATGGTTCGGTATTCTTTCGACAAGTCAGAATAGGATATAAAGGGCAACCTTTCATTATCTATAAGTTCCGTACAATGAGCAGTGTTGTGGAAGAAGAAGGACCTCAACTTATCGCAAACAGTGATGGTGCAAATTCTACACGACTAGAGTTGTTCCTCCGAAATCATCACTTGGATGAGTTGCCACAACTATGGAATGTTCTTCGTGGAGACATGTCTTTCGTTGGTCCGAGACCGGAACGTCAGTTCTTCATCAATAAGATACAGGAACATACTGACCTGCTATAACCTGATTTATCAGATGAAACCGGGATTGACATCAGAGGCTACGCTTTATAATGGATATACTGACACAATGGAGAAAATGCTGCGACGTATGGAGATGGATATCCATTATTTGGAACATCGGTCATTGTGGTTAGACTTTATCATTGTTATTAAAACGATTCTTAATATTATCACTGGCAAGAAATTCTAACAAAAAGAAATGAAGAAATATATTCTATTCGTATTACTCTCAATATGCTCGCTAAAGCGGCTTTGCGCAGTCGTCTATGACAGACACACAGGTTCTGGAGTTTGTTCAAAAGGAGCATAAGCGTGGAACATCACAGGCGCAGATTGTAACCAAACTGATGCAGAGCGGTGTTGATATATCACAGATTAGACGTGTGAGAGCCACATACGAAAAAGATGCAAAAGGGCAATGCTGCATTCGGAGCTGCGCCAGAAAGCAATACTGGCGATCGTAGTCGTAGTAATAACGGACAGAGCGTCCAGGGCAGAACAAACGTCAGATTGCAGAAAACACACTCGAAGATTATAATGATAACGAGCAAAAGATGAGCCGGTACTCTGATGGTCGAATATCAAACAATCAGACGTGGCAACATACGTATGACGAGAATGATGGTGACTATTTGAAGATGCAATCGGAGATGAATGATTGGATGCCTCAAGACACAGCAATAATGTATGAGAATCTTCTGGAAACAATTAAGTCGTAATCGAAAAGAAGGTTTGGGGCGCGATATCTTTAATAATAAGGTCTATCATTCGAACCGAATATGAATATGGCATTACCTCGTAACTATCGAATTGGACCTGCGATGCTGTATTCATTGATGTTTATGGAGCCTCTCGAAGTCGTATCAAACAACAGTAGCCCCTGATGGTATCATCACGTTAGACAGTTTTTGGTCCTATTCAAGTAAGCGGACTGACTGTTGCACAGGCTAATAATCGTGATAAGCAGAAACTCGGGAAGAGGTATAGTAGTTCTAGTATCCGTCTCTCTGTCGGTCAGACACATACTATAATGGTAAACGTTGTTGGTGAAGTAAAGACCCCAGGAACTTATACACTCTCTGCCTTTGCCACCGTATTCAACGCTTTGTATATGGCTGGTGGTATTGGTGACCTCGGTACATTACGTAATATTAAGGGTATATCGAAATGGGACACTCATCAGTACTGTGGATGTTTATGACTTCTTGCGTCGTGGTCATTTAAGTGAAATGTACGTTTTAGCTGATAACGATGTGATTGTTGTTGGTCCTTACGAAATGCTTGCTCAGGTTAGTGGAAAGGTGAAACGTCCAATGTTCTATGAAATGAAACGTGGCGAGAGTCTCGGAACTTTGATTAGTTATGCTGGTGGTTTCGCTGGCGATGCTTATACTCGTTCGGTTAGAGTACGCCGTAAAACAGGTCGGCAATATTCTATCTTTAACGTTAACGAGTTTGACATGCGTAGTTTCCGGGTGGCTGATGAAGACTCTGTCAGCGTTGATTCGGTTATACCTCGTTATGAGAATATGGTTGAGATAAAGGGAGCAGTGTTCCGTCCAGGCATGTATGAAGTGGGAGGACGTATCAATAGTGTTCGAGAACTGGTTGAAGCTGCTGATGGACTAACCGAAGTTGCTTTCGCTCCTCATGCCGTATTACACAGGAAGAAAGCAGATCGCACATTAGAGGTAATATCAGTTGATATTGATGGAATCCTTACTGGACGTGTTGCCGACATTCCTCTTCAAAATGAGGATGTGCTCTTCATTCCTACAAAAACAGAAGCACAAGAGCAGCGTACAATTACCATTCATGGCGAAGTACTCTATCCTGGCGTGTATACATACGCTGATAATGAGTCGTTAGAAGACTTTATCTTGCAAGCTGGAGGACTGAAACAAACAGCTTCAACAGTAAGGGTGGATGTATCGCGACGCATTAATAATCCACAAGCACTTGCACCAGATTCTATTATTGCACGTACTTATTCCTTTGCTCTCCGTGATGGTTTTGTTATAGATGGTGCTCCAGGATTCGTATTAGAGCCTTTCGACGAGGTCTATGTTCGTAGAGTCCAGGAACCACAACACAACAGAATGTTTCTGTTGAAGGGAGAGTTGTCTTTGCAGGAAAGTACACCCTCACCTCACGTAGATGCGTTTTAAGTGATGTCTTTAAAGCTGCTGGTGGTGGAACAGACCTTGCATATATCAGGGGCACGTCTAGAACGACGTCCGACACCCTAGCGAACAGAAAGCAGAATGGAGCTGCTTATAAGACTCAAATGGATCAACAAAGTAAAAACATGATGCAGTAGCTATAAGAACAAAGGACGCTTCCGTGTTGAAAGCGGCGCAAGAAAATACCAAAGCAAGTTGAGGTTAAATTCAAGTACCTGACACGTATCCTGTCGGAATAGAGCTCGATAAAAGCTGTGCACACCCAGGTAGTGATGCAGACATTGTGCTAAGAGAAGGTGACAGACTTATTGTTCCCCAATACAATGGTACTGTTAAGATCAATGGGGCAGTTATGTATCCAAACTCTGTCGGTTATGTTGAAGGTAAGAGTGTCGCATATTATATTGATCAAGCAGGGTGGCTTTGCCAGTGATGCAAAGAAAAGCAACACTTATATCCTCTACATGAACGGGATGCTTGCCAAGATCGGACACAACGCCAAGGTACGCCCCGGCTGCGAAATCATCGTCCCTACGAAGATACAGAGCAGGATGAGCCTTGCCGAGACGCTCAGTGTCGGATCCAGTGCGGCCAGCATTGCTGCCGTCATCGCCACGATTGCCAACCTCTTGAAATAGTGAAGAAAGGAGCTGGATATGAAATACCCGATAGGAATACAGTCGTTTGAAAGAATACGACAGGATGGATGTACCTATGTTAACAAGACACGGGAGATATACAGGCTGACCAGCAAAGATCTGCAAAAGAAACGGAGGTACTATCGAATGAAACTCTATCATGGGACAAATATTGACTTTACAGATATTAATCTATCTGTTTGCAGGTTCAACAAGGACTTTGGGCAAGGATTCTATTTGACAGAAATAAGTTTCTTAACAGGAGAAGCAATCGCTACACATTAAAGAACATGAAAATAACCAAAAGACAACTTGACTTCATTATCAATAGCGATGTGGAGGAACTCGTCTCCATGCTACAGAAGAAATGTCAGATGCCTTTGACAGCAGCATTCGACCATGTCTATAATTCAAAAACTTATCAGAGTCCCCTAAATGTAAGAACAGGATTATTCCTTCAAAGTCCTGAATATATTTATCCCTATTTGAAAAGAAGAGTTGAAACAGTTAGATGCTATCGGCTATAAAATAAAGAGTAAACAACACCCACATACCCTACATGAACAGAATGTTAGCAAAGGTAAGCTACAATACCAAGGTACGTCCTGACCATGAGTTCATTGTTCTGAAGAAGATACAAAAGCAGGATGAGCCTTGCCGAACCCCTCATCAGTGGTTCAAGTGCTGCCAGCATCGCTGCTGTCATTGCAACGATTGCTAATCTATTGAAATAATAGAGATTTCAAAATGAAAGTAAGATTCAACAAATTATAGAAAAAGACTATCAGTATACCGAAAAGTTACTATGTAGTGCTCAGATTGTTACCTTTCAAAGAGGCAATAAAAGTACCTCTTCTCATCCGCTATAACACCAAGCTAAGAAGACTTGACGGAAAAATCAATTTCATCAACCGTACTATATTATGCCGAATGGTTGAGATTGGCTTTGAAAGATGTCACGATCTTCGATGGTAGGACAGACAGATGTATCCTTGATATCAGTGGAACACTTAACATAGCAGGAAAGGCTATAATGGGAAAAGGGACACGCATATGTATTGAACCAGGGGCGACATTGTCTTTCGGGAAAATATTTTTATAATAGTGCTGGTATGAAAATCATCTGCTTCAACAATATAAAATTCGGTAACAAAATGTACCGTGTCCTGGGATACAACGATTATAGATACCGATTTGCATCCAACTATAGACTTAAAAAATAACATAGTGCGAAGCTGTAATGGCAGTATATCATAGGAAATAATGTTTGGATAGCAATGAGGGCAACCATATTAAAGGACAGCCAAATTCCTGATGGGAGTATTGTTGCTTGTGGGGCTATTGTAAAGGACCAATTTTGAGGAAACGAACATTTTTGGTTGCCAGCAGTATAGCTACAATTAAGAAAAAGAGACATCAAGATAGGCTGAACGAGAATATGAAGATTAATTTGTTATCCACTAAGGATAAGAGAAGCCAGATACTTAAAAACAACATTCTTTTTCTGGCATTCTCAAGATGATAAGTACTACTGTCATCTCTGTTTATCGTACCTGTAACCATAGGGTATTTGGATAACGAAATGTATAGCGTATGGATGACAATCTCTTCTATTCTATTTTGGATAGGTGCTTTTTGATATCAGGGTTAGGTAATGGAATGAGAAACTATCTAACTGAGGCTATTTCCCAAAACGACTTCGAGACAGGAAGGAAATACATTACAACAACATTTTTATTGCTGAGTTTGATTGCCTTGGTTATATTCATTATCACGCTATTCCCAATTTATACTCTAAATTTCAATAAGATATTTAACACGAATGAGGTTTCAAACCATCAGTTGCGCAATGCTCTTTTTATAGCCATTAGCCCTCACCTTGACGAACTTTGTACTTCGTAATATAGGCTACATTTTTGTAGCACTTCAGAAATATGCTCTTAGTGATCTACTCAATGTGTCTGGGAATGTAATATCATTACTTATTATCTATGTGCTAACAAAGTACACCACCGGAAATATAACGTATGTAGTGTTCGCATACACAGCAACTACAACAATCATTTATATACTTTCTGCCATTCCCATATTCAAAAATATCCTCAATTAAAGACCTAACCGGAAAATCTTTCGACAGACATATTGGACATAAAAATTGTTAGTAAAGGGGATTAGAATTCTTTTTATACAAGTGACCAGCTGTTTAGTTATTTTCAGTGCCGCCAACCTCTTCATAACCCAGTTGTGCGGTCCAACGCAAGTGACAGTATATAACATTGCCTACAAATTCTTTAATCTTTTAATTATTGCATACACTATTATTATTGCTCCTATGTGGAATGCATATACCGATGCAGCCACTAAAGGTGATTGGAATTGGGTCCTTAAGAATTTTAATCGAACTCTCCTCATTTGGTCTGCTTCTGTCTTTGGAGGTATTATCATGCTACTCATATCTTCCTATTTCTATCATTTTGGATTGGCGAAAGTTAAAGTTCCATTTACTGTATCGTTATGCACGCTAATCTATGTTTGTATGTTTAATCTTAACAACTGTGCCACATACTTGATTAACGGCCTCAACAAAATTAGAGTTCAGACAATAACCTCTATCCTCATAACAGTATCATATATCATAATCACACTCTTTATAACAGGGAAGTATAACATAGAAGGAATCATATTAACAATGGCTGCTAGTTATGCTGTCATAGCTATTATTCATCTATACCAATGTTATCTTCTTATCCATCAAAAAGCAAAAAGGAATCTGGAACAAATGAGCAATAAAAATCAGTGTTATTACAGTCGTATATAACGACGTAGGACATATCCAAGAAACAATGGAGAGCTTCTTCTCACAAACGTGGGAAGACAAGGAGTATATTGTCATTGATGGAGGAAGTACTGATGGAACATACGATGCAATTAAAAATACTCTCATAAACCAGCCTATTGCTGCTCGGAAAAGGATAATGGCATGTACGACGCTTTGAATAAAGGGATAAGCAAAGCAAATGGAGATTGGATTATTGTACTAAATAGTGGAGATGTTTTTGCAGAACCAGACTCTCTAAAGAATGCTATATCTCTATCCAAACCTAACGAGGCTGATGTAATTTATGGTAATAGTATGCCATGGGCGAAAAAGGAGAAATTTGAACAAGCATCCGATAACTATCAGCTATTGTCACAAGGACCTATTTATCGTCATGGATCTTCATTAATTAGAACTGATGCGCAGCGCAAATTTTTATACGATTTAAGTAAAGTCCACAAAATTCATTATGCTCTTGATTGGGACATGATTTATCGTGTATACCGAGCTGGATATAGATTTCAAAAAGTAAACACAACAATAGAAAAAAATATAGAGTAGAAGGGATGTCCAACCATGTGTATAGAAATATATGGTATAACTATAAGGTAATCTCTAATTACAAATTTAATATAAAGATATTTCTCATAAGTATAAGGAAAAATGCTTAAGATAGCTTTCTACAGATCCTTCTTATATCCGACGATAAAAGCAATAGGACAGAGCTCATGATTAACGACATTCTACCAATAATCCCATTTTGGACTTGGCGTCGTTTTTATCTAAAAATGATAGGCTTGAAAATAGGAAACAATCATTTTATAATGAAAAGGACTTATTTTATGGCAGCATGGCGCGTCAACATTGGTGATTATACACACATCAATCAAGGATGTCTTATAGATGCAAGGGCAGGGTTAACAATAGAAACAATGTCTCCATATCCCATAATGTGAAGATTGTTACCGAAGCCACGATGTCCAAGATAAAAACTTCAGGCATATATGGAATTCTACACATATCGATGATTATGTATGGTTGGGAGTTGGCTGTGCACACTTTTGCCAGGAGTTCATATAGGTAAAGGAGCGGTAGTAGCTGCTGGAGCCGTGGTCACCAAAAATGTAGAACCTTATTCAATTGTAGGAGGGATCCCCGCAAAAAGAAATAGGGAAAAGGTCTACGGATTTAGATTATAAGTGCATATGGAATGAACCTCTAACATAAAGAATATGGAAAGTACTACAAATAACAGTAAAGAATTTGATTTACTAGCTATCATTCGTCATATCTTGAATAATAAGATTTCTCTTATGGTTTGGCTAGTACTTTTTACAATATTAGGGATTACATACGCTCTGAATAAAGAAAGAGCTATACTGCTACTGTAACACTTGCCCTCAGACAACCAGTATGGGGATGTCACAAGGATTAAGCTAGCATTGCAGGTTCTTTGGCATAGATTTAGCTAGTATGATGTCGATGCTATCTATCCCGGAAATCTATCCAGAGATCTTTTGCATCCTCAGATTTCATCATTAAGCTTTTGACATTCCCTGTCCTTCCCAAAGACAGCACTACATACAAAACATATTATAAACACATAGTCCAAGATCACAAGATACCATTTTGGACATATTATATAAATAACTTTCAAAAAAGAGAAAAAGAAGAACCATTAACAGAAAAAGTAAAACCCTACGATTAACAAAAACAGCAAAAACAAGGCTTATGAACAAATACGACATAACATTGAATGTCAATTGAATAAAGGGACTGAATCTGATTAATATTTCAGTCACAGATAGTTGATCCTCAAATTGCAGCAACAATAGCAGATACGTTGCAACAAAGATTGCAGCAATACATCACTGCATATCGCACAAAAAGCGCGTAAAGACTATAAATATGCTGAACAATTAAATAATGAAACAAAAGCTCATATACATCAAAAGCAAGACAGGCTTATAGTGAATTTGCGGATGCAAATACAGATGTTACATTTTGAAACCATAAAGGCAAAACAGGAAGATTTAGAAAAACGAGATGCAACTTAAATATAACAATTACACGCAGACTCAACAGCAAATGCTACAAGCTAAAGAGCGCATTCAAGAAAACACTCCTGCTTTCACCATTATTCAGCAGGCAACCATACCATATAAAAGCCATCAAGTACGCCACGAACATTCATGGTCTTGGGCTTTATTATCACAGGACTTTTGTAGATGTAATTTGGATTTTTCTTCATAAAAGGATTCTATTGTAAAATTCATTAGCAAATTTCATATTGTCGACAAGCTAAGAAGGAATAAGGAAAATGAACTATGCGTTACCATATATCCTTCTTATAGGATTTTACGGTTTTCTTGCCTGTATCCGTCATAATACAGAAGATAAATTTACGCAAGCTAAAAATAGATTTAGCTAGCATCTTCCTTTTATCTTTTTCTTTGGATTTCAGGGCTTTTATCATGTATGACTGGAGCAATTATTATCCTAGCTCCAAAACCCCTGCCTAATTTTACGACTCTTTTCAATACTCCTCTCAATAGATGGGAGTGGGAGCCAGCATTTGAGCTATTGGCAGTTCTATGCCATACTATTACTCCCGATTGGAGTTTCTTTGTATTAGTATGTACTCTAATAGATACAACACTTCTTGTGCTCTTTTTCAAACAAGAGAATATCAACATCCCTTTGGGATTTGTCATGTATTTATCTATGAATGGATTTGGTCTAAGCACTGACCTTATGCGTAACTCCATTGCTATTTTTTTATTTCTAAATGCTATTCCATATTTAAGACAGCATCGTCCTATTCCCTATTTTATTATATGTGTTATAGCAGCGATGTTCCATAGCTCTGCGTGGACTTTCTTTCCACTTTACTTTTTCTTAATCGCCAAATAAACAAGTGGATACTTTTTTCTATTCATATTAACTGTTACTATTTATGTGTTCCATATTCCCTATTCTAAGAAGCATCATATCACTCTTGGTCGGTGAACTAAACGACTCTATGAACAATTATATCGATCAATATCTTAACATGGGTCAAGATACGTCTACTTTTGGTATTGGCTTTATTGAGAAAATATTCACAGCAAGTTTGACCTTCATTTATATAGACAAATTAAGATTATTACGTCTTAATAGCAATATTTACATTAACAGCATTCTTATGCATAACATCATTTCTTCACTTAGTGAATTTCGTACAATAAGCATGCGAGTCTCAACGTTATTCGTATATGGATATTGGATAATATGGATAGACTTAATAAAAATGCTTCAACAATCAGACTAATAGGAAATTATATATTTCATTTATCGCACTATTGTCTTCTGAAAACTTACAGTTCGAATACAGCAGCCGTCAACAAATATGAGAATGTGTTATTGGGCAGTATGAATTTCACAGAAAGGCTCATATTCTTCAGGCAACATGACAAACAACATGGGAGAAAAAATATTATATATTAATTATATGCAGCAATTTACTATATCAATTTCGACCAAATACACATATCTCGCTTTAATAAACTCAGGCAATAATGTACACGTCATCATGCCAGAACGTGTCAGGAATTCCATGTCTCTTGAGGAAAAATATGTATAGATTAATCATACCAGAATGGCTCTCTAAGAGCGAAAAATCTCCCATCATCACAAGATTCTTCATCATTTTAACCCTATTATATATTAAGGTCAAGGTAAACTTTTCACGATATGATTTGACACTCATTTCTAATACAGATGTTATAAAGTCTAGGTATAGCTCCACTAGTAAACATATGGGTCTTATATGTCACGCAAATGCATACGATTTTCAATTTAAGATCAAGAAATATAAAACGACTCTCAAAAAACAACTTCTTCATAGTCTTCAATACGCACATGAAGAAGCAATTTACAGAAAACGGGATAAAAACGTTTTCAGTGTATCACATGGGTGCATTTGTCCCGTTCAGTTCTGATAATAAGACTCCACTCCTTTAATAAATCTGACTACAACACTGTCATCTTCCATCCGTCATCAAAATGCGATGAATCTTTCGTTTTATCTCTGCATAAAGATAAAGATTTTGAGGAAATGTTGAAGAAAGACAAAATCCTTCTGATCCTCCGTGGACGGAAAATAATACCGGATAGCCATAACATTATAACTATATCTGAAAAACTTTCACAAGAGCTATATCAAGGAATTTTTCTTTCCTCTGACATTATTCTACTGCTGTATCCGGAGACATTTAAGTATCAAGTTAGTGGAATTAGTTATGAATGTATATCTAATCAAAAGAGAATGCTTATTTGGTATAATCAATCGTTGAAATATTGTCAAGATAATTATGATCCCATGTTCTTGGACACAGAGGAACTCAGTACTAAAAATAAGAAATGTTAGAAAATAAAGAGACCTATAAATGTGTTGTGACCGGAGACAACATGACCCCTGATTATAAAACAGATTCTTGAGTATATTGACAAAACAAATAATCCAACAACTAATCATGTATAGAATTCCTATTTTATTCATAATATTTCGACGCAAAAGACAGCAGCTAAAAAGTTTTGAGCGAATAAAACAAGTAAAGCCAGCAAAACTATACATTGCTTGTGATGGCGCACGTGAAAATGTTAAAGGCGAAGCTGAATTGGTAAAAGAAACTCAAGAATCTATTCTTCAACAAATAGATTGGGAATGCGAAGTAAAAACACTATTTAGAACAAAGAATCTAGGTTGCTGCATGGGTGTATATACAGCTATCAATTGGTTATTTGAAAACGAAGAGAAAGGGATTATAATAGAAGATGACTGTGTCCTCCAACAATCTTTTTTCCCTTTTGCAGAAGAACTATTAGATAGATATGAAAAAGATGAACGTGTTGCGATGATTGATGCCGCAAATTATATTAAAAATGTTATTATCCCTGAATCGTATGGCTTTAGTAGATTCACAAATCAACGAATGGCTGGGCAACCTGGAAAACGTCATGGAAAAATATGGATTTAAACATGAATTGGAAAAATACTCCTTATTTTAAATCCATCATTAAAAATAACGGATATGATGGGAAAGATATACACTACTGGAAATATCGTATAAAAAGCTATTGAATATAACTATGTTGAAAGGCGCATGGGATTGGCAGTGGTATTTTACGATGGCAGCCCATAATCAATTAGGAATATATCCCAAAAACAAGTCTTATTAGTAATATTGGATTTGGAGAAGATGCCACTCACACTACAGGATCTACAATTTCCAAGCCGATATAAAGCAAATGAAGAAATAGAATTTCCCCACAACACCCTAAATATGTTGTACCTTACGAAGACTTTGAACAAGGCTTTTACAAGAGCAACAATACGTTTAGAACACTATACTACAACTTATTCCATTCAGTATAAAAACAATACTAAAGAAATGGATCAGAGGATAAAATACTTATAACAGAAACTAAATATGAAATTAAATATTCCTACATCAAAAGGTAATTATTCTTATCGCTTTGTGCCCATCTATCCAGGCATAAAAAGCCTATTAACAAAGAAAAGGGCGAAAGAAAATCTTTCTTTGTTAAAACGCATATACAATACACACAACTTAGAATTTATTCTTTTTCTTTGGTACACTCTTAGGAGCTGTGAGAGAACATGATTTTTATTTCTCATGATGAAGATATTGATATCGTACTTCCAATTACAGACTTAGAACGTTTTAAAGACATACTTTTCATATTGAGAGAAAATGGTTTTGAAGTCGTGCGTTTTGAGAGGAGAGGATTTATGTCAATAATGCGTAAAGGAGAATATATTGATATCTATTTTTACGCCCTATGCAAAAAGACAGAAGATTAGCAACTTGTATGTGAACTTTGCGAAGTAAAATATATAAACAATACAACTCAAATAGAATTCAAGGAGAATCTTATACTGTACCGAAAGAAAGTGAGGCTTTTATTAAACTTCCTTTATGGAAAAGGATTGGCGCACCCTATCCCCCATGTTTAATTTTAAAATGAGCAAGACAGACAGAACAAAAGCCTTTTCTTATACAATATATCAAGGCATTACTGCCACATACGATGACAGAATTCATTCAAGACATTAAAAAGTAGAAAAAGAATAAATTTCTTTAAACAAAAGCATACACTATACTAAACAAATAATCATATTGAAATATGCAAGCAATCATATTAGCTGCTGGAATGGGTAGGCGACTTGGAGAATACACTAAAGGACAATACGAATGTATGCTGTCCGTCAATGGTATCAAACTGATTGACAGAACTTTAACAATGCTTTCCCATCTGAAGATTAAACGTGTTATCATTGTAGTCGGCTACCAAGGGCAGAATCTTATTGCCCACATAGGACAGCGCTATAATGACAAATTAAAAATAGAATTCATCGACAATCCAGTCTACGAAAAGACGAACAATATTTATTCTCTTGCACTTACTCAAGACAGAATATCTGAAGATGATACGATTCTATTGAATCAGACCTCATCTACGAGGAAAGTTTATTGCAAATGATCATAGATAATCCTTTCCCTAATCTTGCCCTTGTCGCAAAATGGGAATCTTGGATGGATGGAACTGTCGTCCGCATAGATGACGAAAACAATATTATAAACTTTATTCCGAAAAAAGCCTTCAACTACAAGGAGGCAGACCAGTATTACAAAACTGTAAACATTTATAAGTTCAGCAAAGATTTTTCCACACATAGGTTTCTTCCTTTCCTCAAAGCCTACTGCAGAGCTATAGGAAACAACGAATACTATGAACAAGTACTACATGTCATCACTTTCCTGACGATTCAGACTTCAAGGCATTACCAATCAGAGACAGAAAGTGGTATGAAATTGATGACATACAGGATCTTGATATTGCAGAAACAATCTTTGCCCCAAAAGAAAAAGCCTATCCCGATATGAGATGCGTTACGGAGGTTGTTGAGATTCCCTAAATTATTAGATTTCTGCTATTTAGTTAATCCTTTCTTTTCCTCCACAACGAATGAAGGATGAGTTACGTGCCAATTTTGACACTCTACTGACAGAGTATCCATCGGGAATGTATGTTAACTCTCTGTTAGCAGGTAAATATCTGGGAATTCGTCAGAGTTATATAGTTGTAGAAATGGTGCAGCAGAATTAATCAAAAGTTTGATGGGGATGAGAAATGGGAAAATTGGAGTTGTCTACCCGACTTTCATGGAATACCCCTAATAGAAAAGAATAAAGATGATATAATTGCATATCTTCCTCAGAACATGGACATGTCATACAATATAAATGACTTGATGGCTTTCTTTGCACATAAGGAAATAAGCAGTCTGCTTATAATCAACCCAGATAATCCTTCTGGCAACTTTATACCAATCAGCAATATAATCAATCTTATTCAATGGGGAAAAGAAAAAGGCATACGGATTATAATAGATGAATCTTTCGTAGATTTTACTGATGATTATTCTCAAAATAGCCTTTTGTCATGACAATATATTAGAATCTACCCTCAATCTTATCGTCATAAAAAGTATTTCAAAGAGTTATAGGTACCTGGACTACGCCTTGGCATGCATGGCTTCTTCGGATTCCTACCCAATAGATGCTGTCAAAAAGATGTAGCAATATGGAATATTAATTCTTTTGCAGAATTTTGACATGCAAATCTTTGGTAACATACCAAAGATTACCAGAATGCTGTGAGAAGTTCATCATAGAACGTCGACGTTTTAAAAAGATTATTGGATCAGATACCTTTCATACATGTTATCCCATCACAGGCCAATTATTTCTTAACAGAAATTACAAGTCGGTTCACATCAAAGCAACTAACTCAGAAACTACTTAATGAGTATAATATTCTCATTAAAGACTGTGACAACAAAGATGGATTAAAAGGAAAACTATATACGCATTGCCATCCGAACTAAAAGAGGATAATGACAGGTTAGTTACTGCACTCAAAAAGTATTTCAGGCATTCTGTTATAAATTCGACCTACAAAATAACATACTAAGGTTTTCTATAAAAACCTTTTATCGAGAGGATTCAAGTTGCTGTCACTTTTTAACATTTCGCCAATATCCTTATTATAAGAAGTTTACGAAGTATATTTAGTGACAGGAGTGACAGCAACTTTGAAAAACTGAAGTGAATTAACCACATACAGAAAAATGTATAGATGGAGGGGGACTTCTATCTTCGTCCCTTCCTGTCAACTCCACTCAAGATGCGCTCTGCACACTAAGAACACTTATCAGGGACTGTCTGGCTTCTCCCCGGAACACAGGGAAAGGGATTCTCTCTACAGGAACACTATCCAGAAAAAGGAAGTCGAATGGGATATGTACGCTTTTAGCAAAGTCCTCAAGCTGCTTAATCGTAAGTGCTTTCGTGCCATCCACCCAGCATGCCAAAGCAACTCTGAGATGGCTATCTATATAGCCATTTACTGTAAGACCCGCACGTTGAATAGCCCAAACATAACAATCCGGAGACAGATTGATTCTGTTAGCAGTTGCCATTTCCTATGTATATCACAGCAAATGTACAATATTTTCTGAACGATCCCAAATTTTCACAAGAACTTATCTAAAAAGACAAAAGAAAAATATCCATCTAAAAATCAGAACCGAAACTCGAAGAGCTTTGTAGAGATACTTGAGGAGATTTGAACTGATTACTGTATATCCGTTTCTCCAGCACGCATG
>BNJU01002349.1_pt1 | contig 16595 bp, 25 predicted proteins | sample 8539281 | NCBI WGS metagenome assembly BNJU01 (sample SAMD00202456, study PRJDB9452) | human saliva metagenome | isolation source: human saliva | place: Japan
GCAACACCTTGCCGGTCGAGGTGTATGGTCGTATTCGTATTCCGATACCAATCCTGCCGCATCCGTATGCGACACCATCAGATTGTTTTATAGCCGAAGCTGCGTTTGACGTTGCCGTCGCGGCCGATGACGCGGACCAAGTCGCCGCTGCTATTGTATATCGTAGCGGACTGCCGCCCGGACCGGTTCACCGAAGACGGGCAAACCCTCCAGCAACGACACCGACAGCAGCCGCATTTTTGGCAGACTACTCGTCCCGGGATTTTTTACTGAACCAGAATCTGCTCGCTTTTGAACAATACCGGTTTTTCATCGTCTCCATCGACTTCCGGCAGCGGGAACAGACGGCCCTGATCGTCGATATAGGCCAATCCCGCCGCATCACGGATAATGCGCCGGCAATCCGGCATACTCTAACCCTCGCCAAGCCAGCCGGTACCGTCTTGGTCGGAATAATAGCTGCGGCTCCAGACCAGCTGCAGGATGCCTTCAAAAGCAAAGTCGGTTTCACTCTCCAAAAAACTTCAGCCCGTATATTGGATTGACCGGACGACCGGCAGCATCAGCGGCCTTACAGGAAATACAGGGTTTGGGTGGCAGTTTCTTCTTGAACTTGTTGTTCATGTGGAACATATCGCCGGCGCGTATGATGTGGCGCTTGCGGATTTTTAAGCGAAGAAGAATGCATCATCGGCCAGGCGGGTTTGGTGGCGGTGCGGGAAAGTACACCCTTGCGGCCGGACACGGCGGGTTCGTCACCGGTAGTGCGGTTGGTTTTACTGGCATTGAAGACGAAGGCGGGCTTGCGGTTGAGGCGTACGTCTTTGGCTACGGTTTTAGCGTTGCCTAAGTCGGCGAAGAGCGGGAAGGGGATGGGTGTGACAGGAGGGAGCAGGAGGGGCTAACAGAAATCGGAAGGTAAAGACGACTCTGAAGTCACTGCTTTTTACGGGCGATTTTATTGAATGCCATGGCGGCTTGCTCCTGTTGGGGGTGGGGTCGTCTGAAAATTTTTCAGACGACCTTACGAGACGTTAGAGCTTGGGAAAGCCTATGTTTACTCAGCATCTCTAATGTTCATATTCCCTGGTGAAATACCTTCTTCTGATTCTACAAAAAGTTTCCCCATCCTCCTCTACGATAAATGAATTTCCAGTTCTAAATATTAAATTATATAATCCCCTCATAAAATTTACCTCCCAAATAATATAAATCTCCAGAATCAGAATAAAATAAATTCTTCCCAGTTCATCAATAAGGATTTCTCGAGTTTATCTGCAAAGGCGAAATTTTTAATTTTGCCAATAGATTTTTGATAAAAATATAATCTCATCATCTATCGAATAGTCAACTAAGGTATTTGTAGTTTCCCCAAAGTTATGCAGTACCGTAGATAGAAAGATGCGTCCATTACTACGATAATAAGCGTCATAGCTAATTGTTAAATACCATATTTCTCTTAGAAATTTTTACATTATCAGGTAACTCCTCTAAATGGTGGGGTAGAGAATCTAAAATAATTTCTCTATTTTCATACCAGCCTGAAGCAATCATTTTCTTAAAAATCTGAGTGTATTTTCATATGGTTTTTCATAAATACTTCTTGTTATTTTACTGTAGTATTTTTAGAATGAAATATTCAGCCTTATTGACGCCTGTTTGGAGTCATAGATGAACAAAGGGAATCCATGCTAATTCAGGTCCTTTAAATTCGAGTACTGGAGCACTTTTTAGTACACAATATGATTTTAAAGGAGGATATAAATTAAGAAAAATTTTGAATAATTTTTGATTCTAAGATGTTTTTAGTTAAATAAAAATAGTCATTAAATAAGATATCAATTTCCTTTTTGTATATGTCAATAAATATTTTTCCTTCTTCTTCAAGGTAATAAATATTTTCTTTGAAATAAATAAATACCTTCTTGTATATTTTTTAAAATTTATTAATTTAGTTTTTCTTTAATGTCTTTAATATCATTAAAGTTTTAAGGAGAGATTATTTGATGACAATGTTTTTGTTGTATAAATAATTTAATTTGATTCATATGTAATTTTACCTCCTGAAAGATCGAAGTTTGCCAGCACTTGTTAATTTCGGTTTATCCATATCTCGAATATAATATTGAGCTGTCTCCCATCGCCATATTTTTATTTTGCTTTTGATTTTTCCTACGCAAATATCTTCTTCTACTACAAATATATGTAATTGTTTTCTCATGTCACGTGCTGCAGTAGCATTTCCACTATGTTTCACCTGTACAGAATCGTTAAATGCTCTGGCATTTCCTCTTGCAGAACGTACAGCGTATCCTCGAACAAAATAATTCCCAGGGGCACAAGCCATACCTGCCGGCCCATGTGGATACAATGTAAACAATATTGTCCCTTTTTCTAGGACAACATTTTTCCAATTATCCACACCTGGATAGTCCTCACTTCCTTGTCAGCCAGCCGCTTCATCGGCAGGATCTTGTCCTGCACATGGATCATTACATGTTCCAGGCGATTTTTTAGAACTTAACCCTAATGGGTCAGCCCACATTTGACTGTTTTGTAAAGCCCAATAGAGGTTACTACCACCAGCCAACCCAATCGGATCTTGGTTGATAAATCTTCCACATTCCGGCTCATAATACCTGAAGAAGTTGTAATGCAGCCCCGCCTCACGGTCGGCATACTGGTTCTGCAGGCAGGAGGGCTGGTATGCACTATCCATTACCTTGGTTTCCTCTTCAGACAACCCCAGCCGGTATAGTTGCCCGAACCACAGTAAATTGCCGTCCCTTATCGGTCATTCTCTTGGGATGCCGATTTGGTCGCAGTGAAATAGTGGGTTTGCTGTCGGTTTTCGCCGTCTTCGGTTGTCCAATCGCGGACTTAGTGCTAAAGGCTCGTAAGAATCTGGGTCGGTATAGATATAGGGTATACCTGCCGTCCGAGTGGACTTCCTGCAAGATTGGCTGCCGTCCCAAACGAAGCGGGTTTAGTTTTCGAGGTCGTCTGAAACTTCCTGACTGGTTTTCAGACGATCTTTTCCTATCCTTCTGCCCAAGGGTCGTAGCTGTACGCCCAAGTCTTTTCGTGCCGTCTTTTTGAAGATTTCGGCCTGACTCAGTTGGTCGTGCAGGTCGTAGAAATAGTTCTGCACTTCGCCGTCAGCCAGCTCGCGGTGGATCAGGTTGCCGGTGCGGTCGTAGCCGTAGCTGCGTTTGACCGCGGTTTGGCGCATAGCCCGCCGCTACTTTGGTTTTGCCTTTACCGCCTTCGTCAAATCATTGAGGGTGGCGATTTGCCTTTTCAGACGACCCTAAAGGGTCGAGTTCGTAACGGCTGGCGAGCTTACCCTGTGTGCGGTAGATTTTCGCGGTGCAGCTTATCGCGTTCGATGTCGGTGATGACTTCGTCGTCGAGGGCTGATTTGGTTGTTTTCATTGTAGTTGAAACAAAATCGAGGAGGGCGTAGGAAAAGGTCGTCTGAAAACGTTTCTTTCAGACGACCCTTCAATGCTTTGTTGGGTATTGACCTAGATTACGGTTACTTGTTATTTTTATCAAGTAATTGTGAATGAAATTAATAATATTATCTTTTGTTATTTCGGGTAAAATAACTAAAATTTTCTTCATAAAAATTTAATTCATTGATTGTTTCCTTAATCTTGAATTAATCTATGTATATCATAAAAGAAAAACAATACTCTACTTCATTAACAAAAACAGTAAAATTTAACAAAAAAACCTTTATTTTTACTTCAAACTCTGTTAATTCATCAAACCAATCAGGAATATTATATTCATTTCATACCCTCAATTTTTAATTGTAAATAGTTTTAATTAGCTACTATTTTTCGCTAATGCTTCCGTATAAGCATCTAAAAGTCATTGGCTCTCTAGGGCATAATTTCAAAAATGCTTTTTATTTTGGCCTCGTTGCTGTATTTTTCAATGTATCAGGCACACTACTTTCATCTATTTTTATGTGCATTAAAGCCTCTACAAGTAACTTCATTGGGGTCATTAAAGACTGAAACACCATGAGTAGCAACTGTATTTTTCACCCCGTCGGGCAAAAATACCAAAACTCAAATCAAGCCGTTTGGATACCATTTTCGGCAAAATAATCACGCATCTGGGCATTCAATATCGTCAGCAGTTTGCGCATACATGCCGTAACGGCAACCTTATACGGCTTACCCTTAGACAGCAGGCGCTGATAGAAATCCCGAATAAACGGTTCAAAACGTGTCGCTACCACGGTAGCCATATACAGCGTCTTACGCACCGCAGACCTTCCGCCGAAGCAGCGGCTTTTGATTTTGGTTTCCCCGCTCTCCCTCGGGTGTGGGGCAATGCCGACGAAACTCGCTATCCGTTTGTGCGACAGCCGTCCCAATTCGGGCAGCATCGCCATCAGCGTAGCTGTGGTTATCGAACCGATGCCTTTGATTTGCTCTGCCACTTGGGCTTTGCCGTCAAAATGCGTGTGGGTGTGGTCGTCGATTTGTTTGTCCAATTCGTCAATCAGCCGGTCGAAATGGGCAATCAGTTGTTTGACGCTTTCGACTTGCGTTTCGTGAACCTGATGCAGACGGTTTTTCTCGGCAGTCCGCATATCCACCAGTTGGTTGCGGCGGTTGACCAATGCTTCCAACACTTCTTCCGCTTCGGTGGGCGGGTGGTAGAGCATGGTTTGCCAATCTTCTTTCTGCATCATCATCTGTGCGAAGAAGGCGAGCATTTGAGCATCTTTGGCATCGGTTTTGGCGCCGCCCAGGTCGGCGAAGAGCGAGAAGGGGATGGGCGGTACGGTAGGCGGAACAGGAGGAGACGCCCAGCAGAAATCGGGAAGGGTACAGATTACATAGAAGTCGCTGTCTTTACGGGCGATTTTATTGAAGGCCATGGTAGGACTCCGCATTCGTTAAGGTAGAGTCATATAAAAAGTACAGATAGCTAAGCAGTTTGTATGTAATTAATCATAATTGTATGTGCTGATAATAAAATAATAAAACTCTTCGCATAAAATAAGGTTATTTTTTGAATTTCATATAATAGATTTAAAAATAACTAAGGTGAGTATCCTGTTGATCTTCTGGGGTAAGATTACTTAAAAATCATCATTAGTTAAGTATAAAAATAACGCTAAGTATTTTTCGTCATAATCAGAATGATATATTGGTTTTTCTTGGTAGGCTCTATTAATGGCTTGATTCAAAGTTTTAGCATCGATTTTACCATTTAGAAAACAAATGGAAAAATTGAATCAACTTTTCTAAATATTCTGCATAATTGCTGATAGGAATAATCTTTTTGAGCAAATTTAATACAGCAATTTATAAATTTATAATAATCATCCATAATATCAGAATCTTCTATAGCATCTAATATGGTTGTAAATCTATAAATTTCTTTATTATTCATATTGTAATCTCCTAAAATAATTTTAGAAATGAATTCCTGAACTATTTAACACTGGATTATAATTATAGTCACAAGATTCTTAGGGATTTTCAGCAAACGATATTTGTTTGGTGGAGGAGTCTTGAAAAACATCAAACACTTCAGATTTACAAATATTTTTAGAAAAGAAAATCCTTTAATTGATCCAGCGTTGAAATGTTATTTTTGATTAGATAGGTTTTGTTAATGCTTCTACCTCAGCACACTTGGCTTTTTTTGCTGTTTAGCTTTCTCATGTGGTTTGACATTACTAGGTGGAGGTAGAGAGCTAAATTCTGATACAATTTTTACAAAATCAAATACATTTTGTTCTCTTTGACAATCTTTCTAGCGGCGTTGAAACTGTGTTCTGAATATCGCGTAACTCTTCCTGTTGTTTTATTCATACAAGTGATTGAGCCTACTACCTCCTTTTTTATTTAACTTTATCCTAAAATATCAATCCAATTTTGGGCATTAGGTGCGAACCCATACAGGTTTTCCCCGCCCAACAACCCAATCCGATCCTGATTAACAAACCGCCCGGCATCAGGCTCATAATACCTGAAGAAGTTGTCATGCAGCCCCGCCTCACGGTCGGCATACTGGTTCTGCAAGCGGAGCAGGAGGGCGCCAGCAGAAAGTGGGCACAGTAAAAATCACGCGGAACTTGCTGCTTTTACGGGCGATTTTATTGATGGCCATGATGGGTTTTTGTTGAGACGTTAATAGATAAAAACGGGTGCGTGCTGCTGGTACACACCCTGCATGTCAAATAAGTATGTTATACAGGTTGCAGCTTGCTTGTGGGGTTGTTGGGTCTTGATACAACCTACGCTTACTCTGAACGACATGGATATGCACAAATTAATTTATCTAACTCTGATATTAAACTTAATAAACTATTTGTATTGAGTTTAAAAATATAATGCATATCCATCGGAGTTTATATCAAAATCCACTCCCCATTCAGGGTGAAAAAGCATAATTAAATTCCAAAACCTATAATACCATCTTTGTAAATAAAAGATACTTCTGGTTCTATAAAAGATAGTTTGGGTAAGATGAATTTATCTTTGTTAAGAATGGATAAAAACCAATTCTTAATTTCTTTTTAATTCAAAGGTTCTCAAGCAAGCGTTACAAACAATCCAATGCAAGTTTTCTTTTTATCATTCACTTCAATTTTTACATTCAACCAATCTGCATCTTCATTATAAGAAAATGTGTTAAATTCATAACCTAAAAATTTCTAACCTTATTAAAGTGTTTTTCATCAGAAAAATACATAACAATCCCTTTAACTTTGTTCTAATTCTTAGATTTCGCTGCTGGTCTAATAGTTATTATCACGCCAGTTTTAGGATTTATAATAGCTTCTAACCCATTGCAAGACTTTTCCGAAGTCTCCTTTTCCCGGCATCAAAAGTTCCTTTTTGATTAAAAAAATTCTCATAATATCATTGGGAGTCTTAAATCCAAGTTTCGCAGTTCTTATATCTTTTTAAGCGTGATATAGCGTGATTCCTTAATTTAATACCTACTTTTTGAATGCATTATAAATTTGATTATGCGTAAGTTGACTTAAAGGACGATTTCCTACCAAACCTGGAATTCTTAATAATCTTCAAGAACGCGCTAACCCTAAAGGGCCAATCCATTCTTGTATATTAAATGCAAACCAATATAAATTATAACCTCCCTCAAGTCCAATCGGGTCTTGGTTGACAAACCTACCCACATCAGGGTCGTAATGCCGGGAGAAATTGTAATGCAACCCCGTCTCGCGGTCGGCGTACTGGTTTTGCAGGCGGAAGGGCTGGTGCGCCGTCCCCGTTACGTTGGTTTCTTCGGTTAATTTACCCTCAACATCATACTCGCCGAACCACAGCAGCTTACCGTTTTTATCGGTCATTTCGCGCGGGATGCCGATTTGGTCTCAATGGAAATAGTTGGTTTGCTGTCGGTTTTCGCTTTCTTCGGTTGTCCAATCGCGGACTTGCGCCAGCGGTTCGTAGGAATCTGGGTCGGCGTAGATGTAGGTATATCTGCCGTTCGGGTGGATTTCTTGCAAGAGGTGGCTGCCGTCCCAAACGAAGCGGGTTTGGTTTTCGAGGTCGTCTGAAAAGCAGAAACCGCGACACCCTACGTCGGGATTGGAGGTTTCATGCGGGCTACGGCTTGCTGTTGGGGCTCGACCCAACCTATAGCTACTATTGGATACGGTTTTCAGCCGGAATTTCAGATTTGTTGTGTCCCGATCTAGTTACACTTTGCTAATGAAATTATAGAATTTATTACATAATTCAATATTATTTTTATTTCATATAAAATACATAATAAATAGCAAATATCACTATCTTGTTGATCCTCAGGAGGTGTATTTTTGTAAAAATTATAATCAAGAAAAATAGACATAAAAGTGTGTATTTCTTTTCTTTATTATCTAAAATACCTGACAAACGAATTTTTACCTAACTGACAATAATACTTTTTCCAATTCAGCTTTGCTACTTTTTATTTTTCCAAAAATGCTATACATTTTTAAGTATATTATCCAATTCATTACTATATTTACTTAGGGATAATATTTTTCCTCAGCAAATTTTATGCAATTTAAAATAAATACATCATAATTTTCTAAAAATATCAGAATCATATATATCATCCTCTAGTTTAATAATTCTTTTCATAGTCTTTTTGCATTATCTTTTTCGCTCATATCTGATTTCCTTATAGAAATTTATAAAGTCTATTTAATTAATTTGACAACCCTTTTAAGAAATTTAACACAGGCTTGCAATTACCTTTACATGGAGGAATAAACTTATCAGGTTCGCTAATTGCTGTTATCATAAATACGGATGATTCACAATTATTATCTTGGTAGAATTTTCTTAACCCTTCAATATCTTCAATTTTTTCTCTTCGCATTATTTCACTCAATGCTTCTGCTTCTACACATCGTCCTCTGGTCAGCTCATTGGCGGGTTGAGAACCAGTACCAGCTTTTTCGTCGTATGGTTTGTAATTTTTTCATTTATTACTTGCTGTCGCCCAGCCCTCGCCGCAGCTCTTGGACTTAACCCTTCGTATGAAACAGCGTTACCATTTTTAACACAGGTAATAGTAGCCTTTACTCCTCTACTTTTTAAACCGTATACGTCTAACCATTTATAGATATTAGAGCAAGCGTATAAAGATTGTCTCCTCCCCATACCCCTAATCGGATCCTGATTCACAAACCGACCCGCATCCGGCTCATAATACCTGAAGAAATTGTACGCAACCCCGTTTCACAGTCGCAATACTGGTTTTGCAGGCGGGAAGGCTGGTATGATGCGCTATCCGTTACCTTGGTTTCCTCTTTCAGGCGACCCCAGCCGGTGTAGTTGCCGAACCATAAGAGGTTGCCGTCTTTATCGGTCATCTCACGCGGAATGCCGATGTGGTCGCAGTGGAAATATCAGGTTTCCTGATAGGTTTCGCCTTCTTCGTTGGTCCAGTTATGTACCTGTGCCAACGGCTCGTAGCCGTCGGGCTCGGTGTAGATATAGGTATACCTGCCGTCTGAGTGGATTTCCTGCAAGAGGTGGCTGCCGTCTTTTTTGAAGATTTCGGCCTTAACCAGTTGGTCATGCAGATCGTAGAAATAGTTCTGCACCTCGCCGTCGGCCATCTCGCAGTGGATCAGGTTACCGAGGCCGTCGTAGTAATAGGTCGTGCCGTTGTAGGGTTTTCAGGCGGTTGTCGGTGACGGCATTGAGATCGTCTGAGAAGCAGAAACAGCATGATTACCGCACCCACGCTACGTCGGGATTGGAGGTTTCATGCGGGCTACGGCTTGCTACGATTAATGAGAAGATGCTCATGAGAATATATACATTTTGATTCCTTGTTTTATAGTGGCAATTAAACCACTAATTTTTATTAGATTTAGTAAATAATGGATTTTTCCCAATCATAATTTTTTTAATTACATAAACTTTGAATTTTTCCATTTTTACCGGTAGTGGGATACCATCCAACATCTAAAATATATTTTTCATTAAAGAACTGTACTTGTAATAAATCTTCCTCAAATTCAAGTTTGTAGATTAATTCATTGAGTGTTATTAAATAGCCAAAATAAATTTTCATAAGTAATAATGCCATCTTTAAAAATCAATGTCATGTTCCATTTCAATTTGCCCCTAATCTCATCAAGTGTTCTTCTTTTTGTAATTGGATGTCTATGTATTACCCTCCCCTGAGAACATTCAGCTTGTATGTATGGTGTATCTACACCGTCTGATGCACCAATAATTTTTCCAGCATCATATACTCTAACTCTATTTGGCCTCGTAGTGGTATCGGTGTGCTGCCCCAGCGCATCGGTGTGGCTGAGCAGACGGCCCAAACCGTCGCGTTCCATCAGATTGGTGTTGTCGTCAGCAAACACCCGTTTGGTCAACTCGTTTGTTGTCGTCGTAATGATATTGCTCGTCCGCCACATTGCCGAAGTTCAGCGAGAACACCCGACCGTTGCCGTCGATGACGTATTGCGGCAGGCCGGTCAGCGGATGATAGACGAAACGCTGATGGTTGCCGTTGGCGTCTTCCACCGCCACCAGCGGGAAGAGGGTGGAATCTTCGTCCGAACCGTCTTCTGCCACCACCAAAGGCGCAAAACGCAGCGCTATCGAACCGTCCAGCGACGCGATGACATAATGCCCGTCCGGATTTTTGCTGAACCAAATCTGTTCGCTCTCGAACAATACCGGTTCTTCATCATCTTCATCGACTTCCGGCAGCGGGAACAGACGGCCCTGATCGTCGATATAGGCCAATCCCGCCGCATCGCGGATAATGCGTTGGCAACCCGGCACGCTCCAGCCCTCGCCGAGCCAGCCGGTACCGTCTTGGTCGGAATAATAGCTGCGGCTCCAGACCAGCGGCAGGATGCCTTCAAAAGCAAAGTCGGTTTCACCTCCAAAAACTTCAGCCCGTGTATCGGATTGACCGGGCGGCCGGCAGCGGTCGGTAGAAATTAGATTGTTAAAGAGCATAGTAGGCCGTCTGAAAGGATTTGTGTTTCAGACGGCCTTTTGGTTTGGTTGGGGCTCGCACCAATCTATACTTGCTGTTTTAGATAGTAATTATTGAAGAACAATCATAATTATGATTAATTAATGTTAAATCATTTCTGCCATAATGCGCTATGGGCAATTCATTTAGCTTGAGTAGGGTTTTTAGGAAATGCTATTGGTTTATACACTAAACTATCAAAATCTATATCATAACTAAAAATCCCTTTTTGCGTAACCTGCAAAGGATTCTAAATATTCTTCTTTCTCTTTTAAGCTATCAAATATTGGTAAATTATTCTCACAAAAATACAGGTTCCGTAATATCAGGTAGATTATTAAAAAGTTAAATTGCTGTTCCCATAATGACTTAGATGTCTTTAATTTGTAGTAATTTATCAGTGCCTCCAGTTGCAAAATGAGCAATAAAATTTTTATCATTAATTGCGAGACAATCTAAATCGTGAGACTCGATAAACTAATTCTGACATAATCATTGATTTAATCCTTTTTGATCATACTAATTAATAGTTAATAGTGTTTAATTTGTTACACCAAATATATTGACGCAGTTATCACAATATGGTCTTGCTTGGCCAGTTCTAGGGCGCTTAGCTTTAGTAAATTTAATGTCTTTTTAATTTTAAATCAGGATTATCTAAAAGTAGCTTATTAGCAGCTCTAAATTCTGCACATCTACCTATAGTATTACCACACTCGGTTTTTGCTCCTACCCCACCATGTCTCATCTGCAAGCTCTTGTAATTCTGACGCAATTTTACCTGGTATATCTCCGTTAGATGCGACTTCAATGAGGCCTGTCGCTGTATAGGCAGCCACCATAATAGAAGGGCATTTACGCTCCTTGTGAGGAGCCATAGTTTCATTTAATTTTTCAGCCTCTTTAACTCATAATCCTAGTATATCAATCCATTTAGTAGTATTACTAGAATAAGAATAGAAATTTTTTCCACCTTCTAACCCAATCGGATCCTGATTCACAAACCGACCCGCATCCGGCTCGTAATACCTGAAGAAATTGTAATGCAGCCCCGTTTTCACGGTCGGCGTACTGGTTTTTGCAGGCGGAACGGTTGGTAAGCACTATCCGTTACCTTGGTTTCCTCTCTCAGACGACCCCAGCCGGTGTAGTTGCCGAACCACAGAGCTTGCCGTCCTTATCGGTCATCTCGCGCGGGATGCCGATGTGGTCGCAGTGGAAGTAGTGGGTTTGTTGTCGGTTTTCGCCGTCTTCGTTGGTCCGGTTATGTACCTGCGCCAGCGGTTCGTAGGAATCCGGGTCTGCGTAGATATAGGTATATCTGCCGTCCGGCTGGATTTCCTGCAAGAGGTGGCTGCCGTCCCAAACGAAGCGGGTTTTGGTTTTCGAGCTGCCTGAAAACTTCTCCGTCTTTCAGACGACCTTTGCCTATCCTTCTGCCCCAAGGCATCGTAGCGTGTAGGGACCAAGTTTCTTTTGTGCCGTCTTTTTAAAGATTTCGGCTTTAACTCAGTTGGTCGTGCAGGTCGTAGAAATAGTTCTGCACTTCGCCGTCGAGACAGGACGGTGGCGGTGCGGTTACCGTTGAAGTCGTAGTGGTAGCGGATGGTTTCGGTAACGGGCAGGTGCAGCATATCGTACTGCGCATCGCGCCAGTCGGTTTCGGGCAAACCGTTTCGGGAATTCTCTTCTTTGGACGGTACTTTCCATTGGTGCTGGGCGATGAGTTGGCTGTTTTCGTTGTAATCGAAGCAGGCAAGGGCTGTGGGAAGGTTTTTCAGACGGCCTAAGCAATCATTAAACTAAAAACCACATTCGTGCCTTTGGGTACACGCCCTACATACAAGCTACTGCTTGCTCGCTTTTAATAAGTTGTTTTTGATGGTTTTTAAATTTTTGATAATTAAACAATTAATCTAAAAAATCATCATGATCCCAATAATGTAAAACTGCATTAATTAAAGAATTTATCGTAGCATCAGAATGGGTTTCTGTATAATTATCAATTATGTCAATAAATGTTGGAGATTCAAGCCAGTTTTCGATAATCTTTATTATTTTCTATAAAAACTCATCGCTTTCAGTTTCTGGTAACAAAAAAAGTACACTTGAGTAATCCTTCTGCGGTTTCTACATCATCATTTTTTTAATGTATAAAAGAAAACCATAGTCTAAAAGGTTTTCTTTTGAATCAATTAAGTTTTTAATTCCAATAAATTTAATCATAGAGTAATTTTCCTTTCATAAGTTATCTACATTTATTACGATATTTCTTTCCGCCGCCCCATTTTTCACGACTACCGCTACCATCAGGGTGGTATATCTTGTGATACTTTCTATAATCTTATCGATCAACTAATTCTAATTTACCTGGGCTATTGTGATGATGCCAAGTTAATCCAGTACGATACCTGCGGCACCCCATACCGAAGAACTCACTGAAAACTTCGGAGCCTGGCAACCACTATCAGCCGGATCATTGCCACGGTTGAAACATCACTTCTACCCCTCATTAACACCTGCGGTACCATCCATGCCTGATGCTTATCTGAAGGCTACCGGTACTGTCACCTATATGGCTACATATGTATCACAAAATTTGTTATATTTTAATTAACTTGCGTGATTAGATAGAAAATCAAAAAAGCATGATACATAAACCATCTTTAATATCAAGTAATAAATTTAAAAATAATTCCTGAAAATCATCTATTCCTTCATTATTTGAATTAATTATATCAGGATATAAAAAGCAAATGATTACACGCTGTATGTATCTATCTTTACCTTCTAGTAAATCATATCTGGACCAAGCATCTATTCTCCTCTTTCTTAGCACTTCTTGATTTATTTTTCCCTTGGTAAACAAGCTGACATAATATATATCTTCCTTAAAAGAAAGGTTTTTACTAAGAGTAACAATAAATTTTCTCTGTAAATGAAATACATATTATTATAAACTCTTCATAGGATAAATTTTTCTAAAAAGATTTTTTACTATCTATTTTATTTCCTATATAAATATCTTCTCTTTCCCTTTTTTTCTTTTTGAATTAATAGGCATATCATACTCCTAAGAACTATTAAGTAGAATTTTCCTTACTAAGAGATTCAAGACAAAGAATAAGATTCACAAGAAGGTAAGGCTTCTCCGTCAGCAGCCGGTGTAACTTTTTGCTACAGTTGTTAGATCCCTCGAATGTTAATCATAGTCATAAAGGATAGCAGAGCAGTCATCTAAATTAATTACATTATTTGTGCTTAAGATTAAATTATTGTTTTCTAATAACCCCATATTGATATCCTTTTTCTCAAAATGATTTTTAATCTTTTGCAGAATTAATGTCTTATTTGAGTTACTTTTTGAAAGATATCCCACAAAATTTTTTTCCCTGTTGGGTAAAGTAATCTCACAATTGGACGAAATCAAACAAAAATCCTCCGATTCCAATTCAGAAATACTGAAAAATTTCATCAAATGAATCTTCAAAACTATGCATATCATGCTTAATATATAAAAATACCCTATCAGGATTTTTGGTTGGGATGATTACCAACGATATTTACAGCATCCTTTATTTGCTTTATTACATTAATTTTATGGTTAGTTTTTTTCATTTAATAATTCCCATGCTTTCGTAATTATAAAATAATATTTGTTAGACTTTCTTGGGCAAAACTTGTGAGTAATTATCACAAATTCCTTGCTATTTGTAGGATATACGACTTGATCAAAACATTTCGGATTTTTCTTTATACTTGACCCAAGTTTTCCATCCCAAAGAATCAATCCACCCATGAACATTTAGTGCAAATAGATATAAGTTACCTCCACCTATCAACCTAATCGGATCCTGACTCACAAACCGACCCGCATCAGGTTCATAATACCTGAAGAAGTTGTAATGCAGTCCTGCCTCGCGGTCGGCATACTGGTTCTGTAACCGGAATGGCTGGTAAACGGTATCCGTTACTTTGGTTTCGCTCTTTAGTTTGCCCCAACCGTAATAATCCCCAAACCACAAGAGATTGCCATCCTTATCGGTTATCTCACGCGGGATGCCGATATGCTCACAGTGGAAGTAGTGGATTTGGTATCAGCTTTCTCCTTCGTCGGTTGCCCATCGCGGACTTGCGCAAGCGATTCATAGCTGTTCAGGTAGGTATATCTGCCGTCTGAGTGAATTTCCTGCAGTAGGTGGCTGCCGTCCCGAACGAATCCGGTTTTATCCTCGAGGTTCCTCTGAAAAGATATTGTGCGCAGGTCAAAGGCGAACAGTTCGCTGCCCGCTTTGGTGACCCTGCCCAGTTTGTCGTACTCGAAGTGGGTCGTTCCGTCCGCTGGTCGGTACTGTGGGTCAGGTTGCCGTTGGTGTCTTTCACCGCCACCAGCAGGAAGATGGTGCAGTCTTCGCCCGAACCGTCCGCTACTACCTGTCAGGGCGGCAGGGATGCCTTCAAAAGCAAAGTCGGTTTCACTCTCCAAAAACTTCAGCCCGTATATCGGATTGACCGGACGACCAGCAGCAGCAGCGGCCAGGCAGGTTTTAACTAGTCATTTCCATTGCAATTTCATGTAGCGCATCCATTAAATGAAAAATTTTATTTGCTTGTTCTTCATTAGTGTATACTTCATGTTGCCTATTTCCACATGTTAAAAGAACAGAAGTCATATCAATAAATATATTTACTAAACTAATAGGTAAAGCATCCGTGCCAGAATATTCTTTTTAATTCAAGTAGTGAGTCAATTAAATTCTCACAATCATAGTTTGTTATACCTTTTCGCGTTTCTGCTTGATGTGAAACATCCAAAAAGTTTTTAGTAAATATTTGAATTTTATCTTCTTCCATATTATGCCCTTAATCTACTTTTTCTTAATTGCACTTGTGGGGATACTACCTGTTACTAATATTTCTTGTGATTTAGATGCCCTATTTTTAACTGTATTACCTTTTAACCGGGAACAACTACTAATTAAATCAATAAATATCTCCCTGAATTTGACTTAAATTAACTTCAATAATAATCTGGTCTGCACTTTCCATGTAGTTGTCTATTATTTTTTTGCGGGTAATTAGACAGAAGCGCGCGTGCAGTTAGCATACACGACGCTACACCACACGTTAAATAAATATATTATATATCTCCACAGCTTGCTGGTCATTCTGAACGCATGTTGCGTAAAAATATTCACTAAAAAAACTTTAAGCTGTATTTTTATTTTGCTTTTTGTGGTATCAAAAATTTTTAACGAAAGATGCAGTTAATACACAGCACAGGTTCATGTTTGTTATCAAAAATCTCTTTCTACAATAGGAACTTCATCTAGAATTTCAGTAAGCCAAATATCATACCACTCTAAAAAAACTAACTCTTTCCTTTTTCTTTATATGAATATGGAAAAAAATTCCACCATAATTACCTCGCCCATCATACCAAACATTACCAGCTTCTGGTCCTGTCAAGACGAGCAAAAATAGTTCACCACATCCTAAGTCACAGAAACAAATTGAACCACTAATATGTTTCGTTGAAAAATAATTTCTACTTAGGACATCTAAATTATTAGCATTAATTTCTAACGCATCATAAAAAGGAATCATCGTTCCAAGCTTTTACAGTAAGGAAAATTTTCAGACAATAAAATTTTGTCTTCTCCTTCTTCTGACAAGATTCTTGGATCTATAATACTTTTATCATTATCCAATGGTAATATTCCTAAACCAGAGCCAACTCCTCCATTTCCAATGATTTGCATAAATTCTTTATAATCCTCAGGAGGACAATATCATTAATATCTTCAAAATGTTGAATAGCTTCTTTATTTATAATTGGATTGAAAATTAGCTTTTTCAAATCTTTTTAGTAATGACATAATTACCACTCTGAATTTTTTGATTTTTACTTTAATTTTTATCTAACATTTTTTTAATCTATTTTGGGGTCATTTCCATTTGCTAAGAGGAGCTATTTCTATCTCAGTAAATAGAATCAAAAATTTAATTAACTCTGTGTACGGAATTGATTCAATTAATTTTAATTCTCTAATTTTTATCATATACATTAATAATTTTTGATTTAGACA